>Ga0209296_1000022_pt1 | contig 174808 bp, 223 predicted proteins | sample S_130206_EF_Meta_FD_187319 | JGI IMG/M metagenome (GOLD analysis project Ga0209296, IMG submission 187319) | Freshwater microbial communities from Lake Simoncouche, Canada to study carbon cycling - S_130206_EF_MetaG (SPAdes) (version 2) | ecosystem: Environmental > Aquatic > Freshwater > Lake ... | reverse complement strand
ATAACCTCTTCACGGTCTTTTGGTGGCATGAACTGTAAAGTAAAGAGAGATGTTACAAGTGAACAATTGTAAAAGGTATAGCTTCTAATATCGGAAAACTCAAACTCAAAAGATGTTTCTGGAAATCTATCACGTAGAACTGTAAAGCGTTTCTCCATATCATTCTTGAAGCCTGTAGCAACCTCTACACCAATGTATGTGGCAGAAGGAGCAATAGTTTCATTCTGTATCGCCATTGCCTCAATCGTCTTGCCAGTTGATGATCCAATATCAACTACATTAGTCCAATCTTCAACATAATACCGTGACAAATTTACAACATCGTCATGTAGGTGTGTATAACCACGAATGGACTTTTCAATGTGATTGTCAAAGCCTTCGTCACGATGGGCAAACGTAAAATCATAATCACTCATTTTGATACCTCATTGTATGGTTTCAATACATTCTCATAGATTGACTTAGCAACCTCTGCCATCATCTTTGGAGCAACCATACGACCAATGCGTTCTGCTTGCTGGTCAAATGTTCCTGTCAACTCATAATCTTCAGGTAATGACATAAGGCGTTTTAGCTCTTTGATTGTTAGCTTGCGGTTCTCAGCATAATGAAAGACACCCGACAAACCTTTCTTCTGTCCCTGCTGTGTTAATGTTGGACATGGTAGATGTGGTGCAGGTCTAATCATATTGAAGCAAGATGCTTTGGGATTCCATTCACGAAACTCAGGGTCACTTGGTTTCATATGCCGCTTTGGTCTAAAAGGAATTGGGTCAAGAAACTTTTTCTGAAACGAACCTTCGTAAAAGTCTCTTAGCTCTTTGATTTCTTCTGGATCGTTCTTGATATCGTCAATAGCATCTTCCATTGATATCTGATAGCCAAACTCATCTGGAAAGATACCTGCTAAATTGAGAAACGATAAACCGATGGCATCTGCTACATCTTCACGAACACAGATAAAGATTGTTCTTTCTCTACCTTGAGCAACACCAAAGTCGGCAGCATTCAATACTCTATATGTGACATAGTAACCAATACCTTCAAAGGCTTTGATGAACTCGTTTAGCTTCTTAGTTGCTTCACCAAATGTGATACCTTTAACATTCTCTGCCACGATGACCTTTGGCTTAATCTCATTAGCGACACGAATAAACTCTAGGAATAAATCCTCGATATTCTCTACCGTCTTACCGTCAGAATAGCTCTTAGTCTTGTCCCAACCTTTCTCCCGTTTTCCCGCAACAGAGAAAGCCGAGCATGGCGGGGAACCGTCGAGGATGTCTAACTCCCCTTCTTTTAGCTTAACCTTGTCTAAAAAGTCTTTTCCGGCGTATTTCTTGATATCATCAACTAGAACAGGTGTGTCAGGATAGTTCTTTTTATATGACGCTATGGCTTCTTCCACAAATTCATTAATCAATAATATCTTTCCACCAGCAAGACGATAGCCAGTAGAACTGCCACCACCACCGGCGAAGCAACTAATAACGGAAAACTTATTTTGAGCGGAAGCCTTCTTCACATCTTTGACAGTATATGGTTTGTATTTCAAAATAACGACTCTCCTTTGTCTTGCCAATCACGGACAAGATCAATTACTCGTTTTCTATTATAGAGATTGATTTCGGGATTGTCAAGCAGTTTCTCAAACTGACTAGGTATGTTTGCTGCTAGTTGTAGGTTCTCGTGGCGTCTTACCTTTGTTCTCTTGAACTCAGGAAAGGCACTGACGACTTTCACTTTCTGGAATGGCCTGTTCATCTCATACCAATCAAACTGCATCATATAATTTCGGACACGATCATCAAAGTATGGAGCGATAAACTTTATACCACGTTCATCACATAGTTGCTCTTGCTGTCTAACACCAACTGGATTAGAAGCGGCAAAGTATGCGTTGCGGAACTCATCAAACTTTTCTTTAGGCTCTTTGAAATGGAGGCAGGCTCTTTTAGATACACCATACCAACCATCAGCACCCCAGCCTGTCAGTAGTTCTTTCTCTTTGATATTGGGATAGACATATAGAAACGGCCAGGTACATTCTAGCTGTGTTTTCTTTTGACAGTTATAATGGGATACCAAATGCTTAAAGTCACCCACTATATTGACAGTAGGAACATTAATGATATTGATATCCCAGTTAAACTCTTTTGCTGTATCAATGGCGTTCTGTGCGTCTTTAGAAACGACATCATCAACATACATGGTATAGCAATGTAATGTCTTGCCAAGTCTATGTGCAGCAAAGGCGACAGAGATGGAGTCAATGCCGCCTGATAGTAATACTGCTACGTCTTGTTCTTTTGATTGTTCATTCACAATGTCCATTAATATAGTATCTATCATTTCCACCTATCTTTGATTTCTTTGACACGTTGCTCTAGGTATTCTTGAACTATAGCTATTTCATTGCTACGGTCTTTTTTCAGTTTCAAACTACCAACTTCTTGTATGAAGGCGATCATCTTATTATAATCTTGTGAGTAGCAATGATTTTTGTTGGAATCAGTTTTTGCCATACTGTTTGCTCCAGAGATAGTTATTGACACGAATGACAAAACTTGCCAACCAATTTATGAAACTGCTATTCCAAAACCAGTGATTGTATCTCATTAGATAACTCCTTTATCTATAAGACCAGCAACATATATGAATGATATCACTAGCTGGATTACTATTAGTGATGGCTTACGCCACATTAGTGAAACAACCAACCATCCGAGATTGCCTGCTAGTGATAGAACAACATTAGCAGGATAGATGTTCAAGGATGTTAGTGCGGCTCCACAAAGAAGAATGAATGTAGAAGCCCATTCAAAAATGAACTCAATTCGTTTCTTGGTAAACATTAACATCTCCCATCTGTGAAAGACCGAACCAAAGATTGTCGATGTTGTATTGCTGATAACCAAACTGTGTATTATAAACGTAGGTGATCATAACTATTCCTCTCAGTTAGATATACATTCTACTACACTAGCCATCGTTTGTCAAGGTGGAAAAGTTCTTCACTTTTTGGAATTGTAATGTTCTTTGGAACTTATCTACCATTGTATCTTTGTGAGAGATAACAAAGATGTTTCCACCTTCATGACCTATATCCCACATAATACGAATGAACTCATCTATACCTGCTGTATCCATAGCACGATCTAGGATCTCATCAAACACAAGTATATTGACATTGACGCTATTCTTTAGCTTGGCAACCTGACGCCATGTGAGTAGAATAGCAAGATCAATTCTTAGTTTCTCTCCCTCAGAAAAGTTATGGTATGAAAACTCATCTCGGTATCTTGATTTGATTGTTTCCTCAAAGGACTCGTTAATGTTAAAGTTGACGAAGAAACCAAGTTTTGCCAGATACTTATTGATGTGCTTGTTGATGATTGGGAGATATTGCTTAATGATCTTAGTTTTGATTCCACCATCTTTGAGTAGAGTAGTAGCGAGGTCGATGTATGTCCGCTCATCTAGAAGGGTCTTCTTTTCTTCTTCGAGGGTGGAAATATCATATTGGACGGTTTCGAGTTGTCGTTCTGACTCTTGGGTGGTTTTATCTGATGACGCCAAGGACTCAATCTGTTCAATGATTTGATTAAGATTATTAGAAATATGCTTATAGGTAGACTTAGCAGATGAAAGATCCATCTTAATTTGATTGAGGCTTCGTAGAATTTCATCTATCTTTTCAATCTCTGCTAGAATTGAAGTAATCTGTTCTTCAACCTTATTTAGTCCGTCAGCAAGTTCACCAGTTTTGTTTCCTATTTCATCTAGTCTAACATTCTTGAACGATGTATCAATATCCTGATGACAAGTTGGACAAGTATTGTTCTCCATTAGAAAATGTGCCTCGGTTTGAAACCGATCCATGTTACCTTCCATCTTAGCCTTGAAACTGATTAGCTTACTATGCTTTGATTTCAATGCCGAGGTATCAGCACCTTTCTCAATGATGGTATCTCTCTTTGTTTCTAAGTCGGAAATGATAGCTTGTTCGGCAACTAAACTATCTTTTAGTTCTTGTTCTTTTAGTCGCAATTCGGAAACTTTACTTTCATTATTGACCTTTAATGAGGCCAATGTCTGTTCAATGTAAGTTTTATTTTCTTCTTTGCTTGTAAGAGTGATTTTGTTCTTTTCGATACCTTCACGATTGACTTGTAAACGTGTCTTGATCACATTAGTCATGGCAGTAAAGATTTGAATGTCCAATAGTTCTTCGATGACGGCACGACGATCATTGGAAGACAACTGCATAAATGGTGTGAATGAGGCAGAGCCGAGAATAACAATCTGTGTAAAGGACTTGTAGTTCATCTTGATAATATACTTTTCAAGATACTCTTGGTAATCTTTAACTGCGGCGTCTTGATTTACTTTGACACCTTCACAAAAGATTTCAAACACATTAGGCTTTGCACCACGGATTACTTTGTATCTTTTGTTACTTGATGTAAACTCAATCTCTACCTCACAATTCTTTTGATTGATAGAGTTGACAACATTACCTTTACTAACTTTACGAAAAGGTTTGCCGAAAAGAACGAATGTAAGGGCATCGAGAAAGGTTGACTTTCCCGAGCCGTTGTGTCCCATAATGAGTGTGTTCTTATGTGTATCTAAAGAAATTTCTGTCCACTGATTACCAGCGGACAGAAAGTTGCGCCACTTGACATAATGAAAGGTTAACATTAAAACTCTCTAGTTGGTATCTTTCCTTCTAACAAGTCTGAGATTTCTTCACCTGATAGAGTTTCATATTCTAGCAGGCCTTTCGCTAGTGTGTCAAGGTCTTTTCTCTTTCTAATGATAATTTTCTTTGCGGTATCGTATCCTTCTTCTACAAGACGCAATACTTCCTTATCAACAATCTTTTGTGTTTCCTCAGCAATCTTAGGTGAATGCCACATATCAGCACTAGGATCACTGTATGCCATTCTACCAAGAATAGGAGAAAACCCAAGTTGTGTAACCATTGCTCTTGCAAGTTTAGTCGCCATCTGGATATCACCAGACGCACCAGAGGTTACATTCTTATTACCAAAGATAATCTCTTCAGCAACTCGTCCACCCATAGCCATTGCTAGTTGGGCAATCATCTCTTCATAAGACTGTGAGATTTGATCACGTTCTGGTAGAGATTGAACCATACCCAATGCACGTCCACGAGGAATGATTGTTGCCTTGTGAATAGGAATAGAGCCAGGCATATTGAGTGATACTAGAGCGTGACCAGCTTCGTGATAGGCAGTCATTCTCTTTTCTTCATCAGTCATCAATAGTGACTTACGCTCTGGACCCATAAGGATCTTATCACGGGCATCTTCAAACTCCATTCTAGTAACAATACGCTTTGATCGTCTTGCCGCTAGTAGAGCCGCTTCGTTGACAAGATTAGCAAGATCAGCACCAGAGAAACCAGGTGTTCCTTTTGCTACAATCTTTAGATCAACATCAGGACCAATCGGAACTTTGCGAGTGTGAACTTTCAAAATCTTTTCACGACCAACAAAGTCAGGATTCGGAACTTGGATCTGTCTATCAAAACGACCTGGGCGTAGCAATGCTTGATCGAGAACATCAACACGGTTTGTTGCTGCTACAATGATGATACCTTCGTTTGTTTCAAAGCCATCCATCTCAACGAGCATAGCATTCAATGTCTGATCTCTTTCATCGTTGCCACTGATACCATTGGCACGGGAGCGACCAACAGCATCAATCTCATCAATAAAGATAATGCAAGGAGCATTCTTCTTTGCTTGTTCAAACATATCACGGACACGGGAAGCACCGACGCCGACAAACATTTCAACAAAGTCTGAACCAGAGATACTAAAGAAAGGAACACCAGCTTCACCAGCAACGGCTCTTGCTAATAGTGTCTTACCTGTACCTGGAGGACCAACGAGTAGAACGCCTTTTGGAATCTTACCACCAAGTCTTTCAAACTTATGTGGGTCTTGTAGAAACTCTACAACTTCCTGTAAATCGTCTTTAGCATGGTCTACACCAGCAACATCTTCAAAGGTTATCTTGGTATTGCTTTCTGTGAGTAGTTTTGCTTTTGACTTACCCATACCCATAACGCCGCCACCAGCAGGACCACGACGAGTAAGAAACATCCATAAGCCAAAGAATAGAAAGATGGGAAAGATATTGATAAACAGATTGACCCAGAAGTTTCCTTCGGATTCAGGTCTCACCGTTACATTAACTTTGTGTTGCTCTAGTCTTGGTAATAGTGTAGAAAGACTAGCAACATATGTGGAGAATGTTCTATTGTTGTCTCTATAGTGACCTACAATCTCACTACCACTAATAACAACATCGTGGATTTTATCACCATCTACCTGTGCAATGAAATCACTATATCCGATCTCACTGGTTGTTTTCTTATTCGGTTCGCTCCAAATTGTCGCTACCAAAAAGATAGCAACGGCAATGAATGCCAACCATGCTAAATGTTTCTTCATATCAAATTCCCTTAGACTGTCTCCACTTGGAGGGCTTCGTTATATACATCTATCATAAAATCTTTCATCTTATCATTGTTCACAGGCAATGTTAGCCCGGAAATGTATTTTCTTAATATCGTTGCGGTATCTTCCGCTTCATCAACTTCCATATCGTCTTCATTGTCTATGAGGACGGAAGCATCTTCAACAATCTGTATATCTAATGGCCCTGCTTTATATAGTGAGTCAAATAACAGGTCAAACGCATACGGATTAGATTTGTTTACGACTACTAACTTTATGTAGCAATCTTTAAATCTGCTGAAATCTGTTTTCTGTATCTTCTCAATAATGTTATCATCAACGACATCATCATACTTGACGATCCTGAACATACGATAAGGATTCTTGATAAACTCTAAATTTCTAGTGTTAGTATCCAGGACACTAAACCCTCGAGGATCGTTGTAATCAGCCCAAGTATATTCGCCAAAGGCACCAATATAACTAACATTGCCAATAGTAGAACGGTGATGATAGTGACCCGAATACACTCTATCAAATTTATCAAAGACGTTGCGATCCATACCATGGTCTGATATTGCTCCTTTGTGCATGGTGAAACCTTGAACTTCAAGGTGACCCATCATGATTTCTGCCTTAGGCTTTGTGATTGCTTCAAATGCTGCTTCTCGATTACTCTCTGTAATCCATGGCATCAACTGAATATCCAACCCATCAATATTGACAATACTAGGTACAGAATGAGTATGAATATTCCCATATCGTCCGGCGATAATTTCATCTAGTGCGTTAACCTCGTGTGTGTCTTTATAATACATATCATGATTACCAACGATGATATGCGTTTCAATACCTCTATCTGCTAGAGGTTCAAAGAAATCTTCACGAAGTCGCTTTGCCGACATAAAGTTCACATACTTACGACGGTCATAGATATCACCAAGATGAATGACATGCTTGATCTTATGCTCATCAATGTAATCGAAGAACCACTTCCAACATTTATTTTGGTACAACTGAAACGCCGGATTATCATTTCTGACTCCGGCGTGTGTATCAGTTGGCATAGCAATCAGCGCCATAATCTTTCCTTTAGTTCACGTAACAAGTTCAAAGACACAGTATAAACTAAAAAGATGACCTCGTCAATCTTCTTTGGTAGCTTCATTGTAAGTCTCATATTCTGATTGACGAAGCCAACCTAAGGAAATCATACGCTTCATAACCTTGTCTTTACTTTGCTTATCAATAGGAAAAGGTTCAACGACCTTATCACAGAACCATTCAATGTTTTGATCAATCTCTTTGACCATATCATCAATATCCATTATCGTCGCTCCCGCTTAAACTTAGGTGCGATAACGTTTCCCATCTCTCTATCATATTCCACAATGGCATTATCAATAGCTGTCTTGATAGCAGCAAGACGCTGGCGATAGTTGCCACGAACATGAACTCGTTCTTTCTTGTCCTTCATGGTAGCAATCAATGACTGAACCTGAAAAGGTACATCAAACTGATTCTCTTCTTTCATCACTCTCTCCTACAAACTTTTCAAGACCTTCTTTTTTCTCTTTACGCTTTTCTTTCTTTACCAGTTCTCTTTCCTCAAACCTACCGATAAACTCATTGATGTTATCATACATTGTGGTCGGTATCATATGATTACCATCGTTATCAAGCATCAAATCAGATACACTGGAATCAAGAACACTCTCTTGAAACTTCTTGTATATTATATATCTATTCTTCTCTTCTTTGTTTATACGTCTATGAAAGGCGTAGTAGATGATCTGTGTAAAGTATGCGAACGGATTACTATACTTGTCACTATCAAAGTTATCAAAATACATCAAGCAGTTTTCAATGGCGTCAGATTTCATTTCATCAACAAACGAGTAGTTCATGAACCTAGGCTTATGTGCTAAGTTCTCCGCAATAAGAAAGATACACTTTCCTATGTAGTCCGAAAGAACAGGCTTCTCTTTACCTTCAGCAAGGGCAATCTTACAGTTTTTCTTATACTCAACTATCTCATTATAAAATCTTTCGTTATCTACATAGTGCGTTTTCTTCTTAGCCATTGCTGTCTCCATGGAACGGACATGTTCCTCGTTCTTTATTTCTTTTCCTAAGCTGTAACACTTTTCTCCATCCATAGAATGATGGGTTATCTGATATCAGTCTCAACTTTTCAAACTCAGGCTTTGTTACCAGATGATTATGAACCTTTAGTTTCTTTTCTGACAACGGAACTAGATGAACGAAAGGATTACCGACAGGTATCATAAACGTTCCATTCCGCATAGGAAACATAAAATTCACATTCACTGGAGATATTATATCAAAGTTTATCACCCCTGGCAAGACTTTTATTTCAAGTTTATCAAGAGACCATTCCGCACCAAGCCATAGAAACTTAGCGCCTGTCTTCTCTCTGAATGCCCAAGGACTTACAAGTTTGATATGATAATGATTAGGAAAAGATCCACCGAGTTGTTCTCTAATATGATCTTGAGGCGGATCGGTATTGTTGGCAGCCCAGTAATGATAGATACCATCTTCAATCTTGAATGAGATATCACTCCAGTTTTCTATTATGATACCTTTCTTATACAATTCCACAATAGCATAGCAATCCCTAGCCGTCATATCTTCGTGTTTTCTAAGAAAGTGTCCGTTCTCAGGTGTGCTATAGAAAGTAGGTTCGTAGGGAGTTAGCTGTTGCCACCAGTCTGGAAATGCTTTACTTGCTCTGACAATGGGTGTTGTCATGTAGGTTTCATTACTAGCTGTAAAGCAGTCTAGATGGATCTCAGGCGCTCTATGAAAAAAATGGAACATAATGTAAAAACTTTCATTTTGGCCCTTGACAGGCTTTTCACACCTCGGTATAATATGCTTTGCATTAACACCACTACTACCAATTGCAAACCAAATGCAACTTACGAGCGAAGCGAGTGTTGCGAAGCAACTACTTAGCAGTAGTAAATCCTGGTTCAGTAAGCATCATTAGCTTATCAATCTGCTTTTTAAGCACAGGACCACGATCAGGCCACTTGATAATAGGTTGATCGGAATTCTTTGATAAGTTCTGTAGTAGAGGAAGATATATCTTTCTGACTGCTTCCAATCTCTTTTTAAGGTCAGCGATTTCATCCACTGTAGGAGCAGTTGCTTCTGCTACAATGTCGTCTTCGTTGCTGAATGAAAAACCAAAGTCATCTACTAGGTCAGCATCTTCTAGTGATAGGTATGGGTTAGTTGTAGTAGCCATTAGTGATACACCTTCTTATTATATAGTCCTGCTTCTTCTAAGGCCTCTTTCAACCTTTCAAAAGAGTTTTCTTCCTCGGACTTTTCATTTACCTTTTCTTCCTCTTGTGACTTCTTTGTATAGTAGTCCATGTTGTTCCAGTAATACTCATTCATCTTTGGTGCTACATCTACCATAAACAGAATATCAAGGGAATGTATAATGAACTCTTGTTGCTCACATATACGTGGAAAGACCCATGGCATAAATGCTACAGTAAGATAACCTGAAGATTCCGAAGGTACATATACAACTTTAAGAGGATGGAATAGCGCATAGACTACACCATTCTCATCCTCCATCTCAACTACTTCCGCAATCACATCATCCCCATTTTGTAATCTAACTAGCTTCGCATTGGGATAATCACTGATATCCATAATCTATCCTTTCATACTTATTTTGTAGATTTTGAACTTGAACTTTTCTTCGTTGTAGGTTTTAACTCGCTCGAAGAAATGCTTGAGAGTAAAATTCTCTTTTGACTTCCAGCTAAAGTCGTCGGCAATGTCATATAAGGTGGCGGATTTCTTTGTGTCACTAACCCTAAGACCTCTACCGATTGATTGTAAGTTACGAATCTTGGACTTGGAAGGAGATGAAAATATGACGTTATCCAAGGCCACGATGTTAGTACCAGTGCTAAGAACACCAACGGACCCAACAATAATAGCATTGTGTTCAGTCTCGACGATCCTTCGTATTTGTTCTCTATCTTCGACATTTGTTCCTCCGTGAATAAAGAAGACCTTTCGTCCTTCTTTAGATTTACTCTTAATCATGTCATATAGAATAGCACCATGCGACTCAACATAGTTGAACAGCAATAGAGTATTGCCTTCCATTGAGATAGCAAGATTTGTAACAAATGTGTTACGTGCAGGATTAGATATGATATACTTTATCTCATCCTGATATGATGCTGATTTCATATACTGACATTCTTCGTCACTATATTTCAATATCAAACATTTAATGGTCAATTCAGCCAGTTGCTTTTTCTTCATCAACTCAGCCGAGGTTGTAGCCTTATAGACTTGACCAAACAACCCTATCAACTGCCATTCATGAGACTTGGCACCTGATAGTGTTCCTGTTACACCAAGACGATAGTTTGCCTTGGTACATTTACCTACGATATCTGTTAGCGCCTTAGCTTGTGCCTGATGCACTTCGTCACAGATAACGTAGTCAAACTGTTGAAAGTATTCTTTTGGTAATCTCTGTAATGACTGCCATGTAGAGATTATAATTGGCTTCTCTGATACTTTATCTTTACCTGAATAGACACGATGACAATACTTGTCCATGTCTTTGCCATTCTTAGCAGAATAGTCCTCAAAGTCACTATACATTTGTTCTACTAGGGCTGACCTCGGAACAATAAGAAGGCCTCGCTTCCCTTGTTTAAGAAGATAATTACAAACAAGATATAGCAAAAGAGACTTGCCGGAACCAGTAGGACTAAGAACAATGCGACGTTTAGAACGAATAGCATGGACGAAAGCATCCATCTGATAATCTCTAGGAAGATGTTTCGGGTTAAGTTTTTCAACAAACTCTTTTGCCTCATCTAATGAGAATGATGTATCTAGGTCTTCACCAGAATACTCAAATGTATATCCATGGTTCTCTGCCCATTCAATAACTTGTGGTGCTAGACCACGATACATTTGTCTATTGAGTGGATTGAATAGTCTTAGATAACCATCCCAAAGTTTCTGCTTGTAAGAAGGAACAAACTGAAACCCTGGGGGTCTAAATGAGAATGCGTCTCTAAGTTCCCATGCCACGCTTTCGTCACAGTGAACCTTGATGTAGGATTCATTCTCATTAGTAATAGTGATATGCACTTAGTTTCCATTCATCATATGTTTATACTTGATAAAGTTTCCTAGATCCCACGTTCTATTGTGTAGAGACTTTAGAACCATATCACAATAGGAGACAATCTCTTCATGTGCTATTCTTTTAAGTAACAGTTTATTTAGTTCGGCATCTGTATCAAGTTTTCTAGCAATCTGCGGATTAGACAATACATGCTGCATATAGTCCCATCCTCTTTCATCACAGTCTTCCTTTGTAAGATGACCTTGATAGTATTCTTCACGCAAGCCTTTAAGCAACTTGTAATCTGTTTCCATTCTACGCAATAGAATGTTATGATGGACACGAACATTAAGGTATTTGCTATGAAGATGGGAAATCTTTAGAGTTTCCTTTTCCATAGCATCTGGGTTTATACTAGTATCACTTGCCCATTCCTTCATCAATGTTTCAAGTGTCACCGGTGCAGTAAGCATTATGTAATCCTTTATCAGCCATTAGACTGTGTAGTGTATCATATATCAGTCAGAAAGTCAAAATCTTTCTACTTCAAATAGATCGTAACGGAATTGAATTGTGCAGGTAGGAATGTTATCCGCATCTGTCTTAGTATCGAAATCAATTCCACCCAATGAGGTTGGATGACAATTGTGAAACTTAAAACGAATGTTCGGATTATTTGCGTTGGTATTGACAGTTAGATAACCGTCAAAGTAAAGAGGAGTTTTATCTTGTAGACCTTTTCTCAAGTATTCTTCTGATGATGATGGTCTTGTTAATCCTTTGAGCCAGTTGTATGTCTCTTCCCATATACGCATATCTTCATCAACGATAGCTGTAATAGACAATGGCTCAAATGCTAACTTATCACCATGACGATATGTATTAGAGAAAGGTGTTGGTACAGTTACCTCAGATGTTGATACTGATGGTATGGAGACTGTCTGGCAGAAATACTTTAGATATGGCTTATCAGGTATGATAAACGTAAATCGTGTTAGCTGTAGAATACTGCTATTCTGTGGTGTGTTTGAAGCAAAGGACTCTAATGCCATAATAGTTCTCCTGACTATATTTAGTCATTAGCAAAAAAAAAATTGGTCAACAAAAAAGGGGGCCGTAGCCCCCTTAGATGAACGGTAATCCCGTTTCTTATTAGTATACCATAATGGTATAATCAGGTCAAATTTCGGACCCTGAAGATACGATAGTATCTATTTGCCTGTGTAGCTGTCTCACGGGTACCAACAACACCGTCACCAGCAGTTGTCGCAAACGGATTTGCTACCATTCCGTAACGTGTTTTGAAGCCAATCTTTGGCTGGAAGGTGTCCTGACCGATTGCACGAACCATCTGTAGTGGAACGTATGGGCAGTAGAACAAGCCAGCGTCGAATGGTGAAGAACCACGGTAACCAACGGTTACTAGCTCATCGCCGTTCTCTGAACCACCGAAGTAAGGATCGATATAAACCTTAATGCGGCCATGAAGAGTACCAACGAAGGTGTTGCCTGTATCGTCAACAGTTAGATCAGCAGAAAGCTGTGGGGTGTAAGAAAGAACACCAGCCATAGCCATAGCTGAAGCAACGTCTGAAGAAACGATAAGGACGTTACCCTTGCCACGACGGGTTGCCTTGGCGATTGCGTTACATTCACGCTCGATGTGGAAAATGAGACCTTTGAACTTCTCAACTGACCAACGACCGTTTGAGTCGGTGTCAAGATCGAATGTACCAGCAGTTGTAACACCATACTGAGCACCGAGTGTAGCAGAACGATAGATTGTTCTGATAACTTCACGGTTGATTTCAGCCAAGATTTCTGTTGAAAGAATGTTGGCCAATTCTGTCTCAGCATCAAGGCCGTGAATGGCTTTAAGATCCTGAGCAAGCTCTGTGGTGTATTCTGCTTTTAGCGCACGGCTACGAGCAGTAACGGTAACCTTATCGATTGAGAAGGCCATTTCGTTGAACATGTTACCAGCAGCATCGCCGAGAGCTTCAGCCTGTGCTGTTGACATGCCTTTGTTGACAACGTATGAGTTGCCAGAAAGGGTAGCATCAGCAAATGGGTTGTTGTTAGCATCTGGATGGAAGCCAGCTTCGGTGATGCCGAAAGCGTTGTTCTGACCAGAGAATGCTGTGTTAGCTTCGTTAAAGAACGCTTCGTTTGAGCCAGCGACTGGAGCATTTGTACCAGACATTGACTTATAACGTGAGCGCATAGCGAAGATGAGGCCTGTTGGGCCAGTCATTGGCTGAACGCCACAAACGTCATAAGCAATGAGGTTTGGAAGCGCACGGCGAACGAGTGAGATCAAAATTGGATCGTATGAACCAATGTTTGTACCTGCACCAAGACCACCACCGGAGTTTGTAGGAGCGGCTTCGTTAAGGATGTTGCCTTCTTCAGCCATTGCCTTTTCTTGGTTTTCAAGGATAACCGCTGTAACAGCACGGCGATATGGATCCTTAATTGAATTGAGACCGTCGTGGTCAAGAACTGGTGACCACTTCTTCTCTAGGTTTTCTGTAAGATACATTTTAGTTTCCTTCTTTCTATGTTTTTTAACTAGTTAAATTACTTTGGAAGACTTTTACCAAGTGCCTTCACATATTTAGCCATTGGACCCTGTAGATTTTCTTCAGTGATTGTCTGTGGATCGGCTGACTCAACACGGTCAAGAACTGCATCAGCCTTAACTGATGTTGGGAAGTAATTCTCCCTTAGTGTTGAAATTTTATTGACAAAAGTTTCGTCGTCGGTATACTCGACGTTCTCAACAAGAGCAAGTAGCTTCTGAGCTTGTGTATCGGTTAGACCTTCACAAACTGTAGCGGCTAGTTCGACCTTGCGGGATTCAGCAAGCATAGATGTTAGTTCAACATTACGCTGAATTTCTTCGTTTAGTTTTGCTTCGAGTTCTTCGACTGTTGATGATAGTTCTTCAACAACCTGAACCTCTTCTTCTGGAACATCAATGTAATGTTCAGCAAATAGGGAACGGAGTCCAGAAATGAAATCTTCTGTAAGTTCGCTACGGAGAGCGGACTCAACAGCAACCTCATTCTCAGCAATCCATTGTTCAACAACATAGTTGAGATAGTCATCAACATTGGAAGCAAGTTCTTCCATAATCTCTTCAACTCTCTCTTCTAGTGTCTCGGCATAAGCCTGTTCTAGTAGAGCAACTTCCTCTTCTAGCTTTGCCTTAACAGCAGCTTCAAAGATTGTTGTAGCTTTAGCTTGGAACTCTTCTGAAAGGTCTTCGCCTTCGAGAAGGGCATTAACGTGTTCAGCCATATCGACTTCATAGGTCTCTAGGGCTTCTGCTACTGTCTCTTCTTCTGCTTCTTCTGAAACAAATTCAAAGTTCTCATCAATAGCAGCTAGAATTTCTTCTTCTGAAAGACCGGCTTCGATGCCTTCTTGAATAAAGTCTTCAAGCTCTTCGGAAAGTTCGATGTCTTCATCGCACTTTTCCATTTTGCCTTCATGCTTCTCTTCTTTCTCGTCTTCCTCTTCTTTTTCAGCCTTGTGCTTACGGGCTTCTTTAAGAGCCTTAACACGTTCGGCGAGAGAAAGTTCTCTATTCTCTTCAACTACCTCACCGTCATCTTCCATCTCTTCAGCGACGGCAGATAGCTTCTTAGCAGGTTCAGCATTTGCGCCAGAACCCTTGATTGAGGTGTCTCTCTTCTCACCACCAGCAGCGGCAGCACCAAGGTTGCCAGATGGAAGTGAAGTAGGTGTCTGACCACCGAGGTCCTTAGCTTCATTATGCTTTGGATCGGCTTCAGATGATTTTGACTTTGGTTTTAGTGTCTTAGCATTAGCTGTTGATGCTGTTGAAGGATCAACAGGATTTGGGTTAGAAACAGAACCATTACCCACTGATGGATAATTGATGCCATATCCTTCCTCGATCTTGCTTTTACCTTCAAGAACAGCCTTTGCTGTTTCTGTTAGTGATGCCATTTGATAGATACTCCTTTATCTTTCTTTATTTAGTATTTTCAAAGTTTTGAAATGTAATTTTCAAAAATTCGTAGAGCCACTGACTCAATTTCACTCTTTGAGGCTTCTGATATAAGTTTCTTAGCATGATAATATTCTTGCTCTTTCCACTTACCATTCTCAAAAACCCACTCTTTGCCTTCCATAATGCCCTGCACAAATGCGTCTGGTGCGCTTGGATCTGCTACAATGTCTGCCGCTGTAGCCAACTTGAAATCGTCTTGGACTTGTTGATATCCATTGTGTGGACGAAGAGACCCTACGCCTCTGGTCGACACACCAAGACTTGCACCACCATCTAGTAAGCTCTTAACAATCTTACCATTAGGAGTATCCATAATCTTTGCTTTACCAATAAAGTTAGTACCATCAGCATATAACTTGGTGATCATATGCGAAACTCTGTCTAGATTGATTTGAGGATTCTCTGGATGACCTAGTTCACCAAATGCTCTGTTCTTAGCAACATACTCGGTGTTATATCTTGATGCTTCTTTTGAAAGCACATTCATAGGATATACACGACCGTTACGGTTCTGCTTTTCAGCCTGCATGAAGATGCCAGTGATAAAGTGGTTCTTGCCACCTTTACCATCGGCTTCTACTAAGTATTGAACGTCTTGTATTTCTTCTCTAATAAGTTTCATTTGTTTACCCTATAGGTGTATTTATAAATGTTTAGTTCCGATACTTTCAAGATCGGATACAACTGATCCAACAGAACGACCGGCGGCACCAGCAACTGCTCTTGCTACCTTACCAACACGACCGCCTTTTTGATTTAGCTTCTCTTCAGGCGTTCTATCATCAACATGACCAGGTTCACGACCCATGAAAGTATTGATATTTCTTTTTAGCATTCCAGGTCTCTTAGTTGTCGCTTTTGGCTGACTTGGTTCAGCACCGGCAGCTTTTCTATAATCGTCATCAGACGGTTTAGCTGATGCTCTTTCTTGTTTATACTGTTTCCAAAATTGTCTGGCTGCATTAACACGATTAATAACCTCACCGGCAGCACCACCTATCTTTCTTCCAGCTTTTATTGCAACTGTCTCAGCTTTTCTTCTAAAAGTACCTTTTTGAACTTTACCAGATCCGCCTCTAACTTTACCTTCTGGATCAGGTTGAACTTCTACAGCTTCAACTACTTTTTTTTTAATCTTCTTGAATCGATGTCCTGCGATTGGTGTCATTTCTTTTCTAGGATCACCAAGAACTTCGGATGCTTTTTTATAGCCAGCTTTTCTTCTTGCTTCAACCTCAGCTTTAGTCAGACCACCAACGCCTTCATGCATCTTGGCAGCAAACATACGCTTCATTTCGTAAATCTTGCGTTCTCTAATCTCAGCAAGTTTTGCTTCAACCATATCATTGGCTTCAAGCATGTTATTTGAAATGATGGATTCGATTAGTTGTCTTGACATATTACAATCCGTTGTTAAAAGCTAGAGGATCTCTGGCCTGACCTTGATCAAAGTCACGACCATCTTTCTTTAGATCAATAAAGAGTGTCCAGGTATCTGTAGCGCCTGCTGTGCTGGAGAATACAATATCGCCTGTGCAGTTTGCTTGATCGGGAATTTCAATTGTTCCTTGGGTGCTTGAGGAATCAAAGTTATAATCAAATGAACCTGTACCAAATGTAACGATAGCACTATTGGAGTTGCCACCCCATTGTAGTGTTACTGCCTTAGCCGCAGTCATTTGACCTTGACCCCAAACACGCTTGATAGCAACTCTATTAAGACGCTTAGGATTAGTTGAACTAACCTGACCTGTAGCATTGATTGCGTATGCTAAATTAGCTGCTTTAACTAGAGATACATTGGCATCAGTGCCACCGACACCAACAACCTTAATCACTGTATGTCTATTGGTATCGACCAATGTTTGAGTTGTTAATACTGTTGCCATCGATTATGCCTTTATTGAAAAGTTTAGTAGTTTCTTGAAAGAGTCGAGGTCTTCGTTTAGCATACTTTCAACAATCTTCTTGTTCTTAGTATTGACGGACTCATAAACTCTTATAATCTTTTTTGCCATACTATTATTTAGGGTAACTGTTCTTCCGTTGATAGAAAGATCCATAGTTTCATCACCCTCATTGAGCATGTTTTGTATATCCGAAATCTTGTTCTCAGCAACTTGTTTCTTAGGTGTAGCACTAAGTTGTTTCTCTAGTGCTGCCTTTTGTCTGGATTGAGTTGTTTCATTACCAGGTCTAGCAGCTTTCCATGTGCTCTGTGTTTGTGTGTTAGGCTTTGCTCTTAACAATTCACCACGGCGTGATTTAGATGAAGAACTATCACCGCCTGCCGCACCGCCTTGACCTGATCCGCCTGTAACAAATGATTTGACTTTATCTAAAGCCCATCCACCAACTGCACTAAGTGCGGCTCTTCCCATAGCTCCTGCAGCGGCTAAAGGTGCAAACTCATCAAGTCTTTCTTGTCTCTTCTCAGCGAGTTTTGCTTTGAATGATTCCTCACAGTTCCACTTACGCAATGCTTTATTGATACGTGAATCTGGATCTCTTGCTGTCTTAGCAGAGGTTAATCTCTTTTTCATTCCACCCATACGGGCACAGAATGATTTACGACGATTGGCTGCTTTACTACCTTTCTTCAACTTTGAAGGCTTAGTAGTAACGGCAGTCTGCAACTTTGAACCTGGATTCTCACGACGATATCTCATGACACCAGCTTTAGTTAGACCACCTTCAGGGTTCTTATATTTCGCATCAGACCAATCTTCTTTCATGTCTTTCTTCTCTTTTGATTTCTTGTATGCCTTGTAAGCACCAACACCAGCACCAACGGCAGTTCCTACTATAGCGCCAGGCAAGCCACCAACTGTTCCTACTATGTGTCCAGCAGCGGCATTTGTAGCAATGTCACGAATTGCTCCTTCGTCAAGAACAACCGCTTCACTTAGATTTAGATTACCATCAGGACCAAAAGGTATAGATAGATACTTATTGACTAGTTTAGAATAGTAAAGAGCAACAACCTGTTTACCAGGATACTGTCTATATGCTACTCTTCTAAACATAAGCATAGTTGGCATAACACTTGGTGATGGTACTGCTTTATCGGCAGCCTTGATCACACTGTTTTCACGACCTTCAAGCATAAGTTCATCTGGCGCAGTAATCGCCAAAATTTCACTATCGTATTCTTCACGAAATTGCTTGATGGTCTTCATTGTCTAATCCTTACTGTGCAAAGTAGTTGGCAGCGATTTCTTTCTTACGCTCTTCCAACTTTTCCATAGCTTTCTCTTGTAGAGCCTTCATAAGATTATCTTTCATTTCTGGAAGATTATCTTCAAGGATACAATCAAGAGCCTCGTTGATAAGTTCTTTATTGTCCATTTTAGTTTCCTCTTTGAATTGTTGACCGTATTTTGTTTGACCCTTTTCACCGCCTCTATCCACAATCAAGTCGGGTTTGTTGCCTATAGGACCTGATGTACCTTCGTAACCTGACATACCACCTTTGTTATCATACTCACCAAGTTCGTTTAGTTCACCTTTTCTATACTTATCATAGTTAGCTTGTAATGGATGTTTTGCTTCTTTAACAATTTTGTTAGAAGCGGTCTGTATATCATTAGGTGAATATGATGTAAAGCCCATATCAATAAGATGATTATGATGTTTGTCTTTGATCATCTTTAGTATAGCACCATTCCAATCTTCATATGACATGGAATTAGTATCTATGTATTGATTGTCGGCATCAATTGCAGGTGTTCCTGTATTGAATCCTAAACCACCAATACCAGCAGTAACAGTTGTATTCTCTTTTACAATCTTTGTTTTTTCCATCTTGTCAAGTTTATCATAGTAATCTGGTCTTTCACCAAGATGGTCTCTTGCAATCTCGTTAGCTTGTCTTGTGCTTGTAGTGTGTTCTTTCTCTACCTTGACTCCAGCAGCAATCTTCTTTGCCACTACTGATAAAGGTAGCTTCCACTTATCCGCAATCTGTTTTGCTGTTAGTGTCTTAACACTAGCAAGACCTTTAGACAAATCTTAATCCTTATTTATGTATGGTAACAATATACCATTTTCATTTAGATGTGTAACACTACCAGAACGATCAGCATAACGACCGTTGCCGATATACACTAGTCCCATATCTTTGGCTTCTTCTGCCACAGTCTTCTTCTTAGCAGCAGGCTTCTTCTCTGGTTTCTTAGGAGCGCCTTTGCTTGCCTTGATACGTTCTAGTTCAATCTTCTTATCCATGATTTTAGTTTCATGGCTTTGATTTGCTTTTTCTGATTTACCTTGACCTTGATCTGGTCCAGTAATCTTGTCAACTTCTTTTTGTGTTATAGCCTGAGCAATTTGCTGTTGAGCACCAAACTCAATTTGGTTCTGCATATCTTGCTGTTGTTGAACCTGCTGATCAACCATTGCTTGTTGCTGTTGCTGTGCTAGAACAGCATTCTCTTGTTCCATCTGTGCGTTGATCTCTTCCATATCTTCGTCGGTTTGCTGTAGAATGTTCTTACGAACCCATTCAACACTGTAATACTTACCAACGAATGGATCAACTTTAATAAGTGTATCGAGACGCATTGATAATAGTTCGGCGTCTTTTAGTTCATCAAAGTTATTGTCTTTCTTATAGTCATACCAAATGTCTTCTTTAAACTCTTTCCACTCTTCTTCGGTACATACATTCTTGAGAATGAGTTGAACACGAAGAAGATCATCAAAGAGTGATGAAAACTTATTGCGTAGTCTTTGAACAAACTTATTGAACTTGATTTCGTCTCTGGTAATTTCTGTTGAACGACCAAGTGAGAAGCCTTGCTGAGGTTCTAGACGACCAATAGGAACATTGAGTGACTTGTATAGTTTACTTTGGAAATACTTAACGTCTTCCATTTCACCTAGATTACGTGCGCCTTCTAGTGTAGAGATTTCAGTTCCTTTAGAACCTTCACGGCGTGGCAACCAGAAATCTTCTAGCATTGATAGATGTTTGCGGTCGTCTTTGATCTCACCAGTATTACTATCGTAAACTAGTTTGTTACGATACTTAACCATGATATCACGGACATACTGTTCCGCTTTAACTGTTGGCATGTTACCAACGTCGATATAGAAAACTCTACGCTCAGGAGCACGGCTTAGACGATAGATAACAGTTGCGTCCTCTACCATGCGTAGATTGTTAAATGGTTTGATTGCTTTGTGTAAGTATGAAAGCACCATGGTCTGTTTTGGATCCATGATACCTGAGTTTACGTTGACAACGGAATCGACGGCAATCTTAGCACCAAGATTAGCACCAGCGCCGACCATACCTTTTTCATTATAGAGATAGTATTCAATTGTCTTTTTGATCAACTCAATACCTGTTTGAGGATCACGCATCTTTTGGATTTCACGTATCTTGCGAATACGACGAGGATCAATATACTTGATCTCCTGAACACCCATTGCTGGATTAAGCTCATCGATAACAAGGTGATAGTATAATCTACCATCAACATACCAACGACGAAAGATGTCGTGACCCATGTTACCGAAGTTCAACATCTTTAGTAGTAGGTTAAATTCGTCTTCGATCTTTTTCTTAATAGCAGGTGGAGCTTTGACTTCATCCATATTGATTTCTACGGATGTGCCAGAGTCCTCAATAACGATTGCTTCATTGACGATTTCGTCAATAGCAGTTTCCATTTCAGGTTGAATAGCAAGTTCACGATACTTTGTGATAAGTTGTGTTTCGTTTCTAAACGTACCATCGAGATCAACATATGTACCATAATAGCCAGCACCTGCAACCGTAACAGCACCATCGTCTGTCTGCGGTATAGCAAATGTCTTTTGTGTTGGTTGACCGTATTGATCTGGTTTCTTATCCTGATCGTCGGCACCTATCTGAAAGCCAAATAAACGAATGGTCGTTACTCCTTGAACATGATGAAAGTTCCATGGGACCGTAGCCCCATGGAATGTCTAGTATTTAGTCTAGCTATTAAGCGCCAGAAATATCTGTAGAACCGTCGAGTGCTTCCCACCATTGATAGGCGAGTGTAACACCGTATTCTTCGATCTGATCGCCTAGTCCCCAATCAAGTTCAATTGGAGCAACATCAGTAGGAAAGCAACCAACAATCTTGTATGACTTGATTGGAGGACCAGCTTTACTAAACTGTGTTACTAATGCGTCTGATTGATATGAGAACGCTGCTAGAGCCTGTGGAGCACGAAGGTTAGAAACGTGACCATTGATTAGGTTTAGCCATGTTTCTAAGTTTCTACGGGCAACAAAGTTTTCATCATTGATGATTGTGAATGACCAATCTGGGAATGTTCTTGTTCCGGCGATCTTGATTTCACGACCGAAATAAGGAACACTGATTGATGAAACACCATCACCTGGGAGTGAGGTTGCCCTCACTCTGAAGATGACATCTGGGGTCAATGGCGCAGCACCAAGAATTGGTGGTAGAGCCATTACAACTTCAAATAAACTTGGACGAGCGCCGTCGTTTACTAGTGTTGCTCTAAATTGATTGACATTAAAAGCCATTTGAGTTTTCTCCTTTTCCTTTATTTATTAGAATTTGCCAACAATTTCGGAGAAGGCAACACCAGTTCTAACAGCCACAAAGTTAAGATGAATAAAGTTGATAGAACGGGCTGGCTTGACATAAATGTCCCCGATGAATTGATTACTATCGATGACTTGTGGTGTATTGTTTGTTTCGTCACAAACTACACGGAAGTCATAGATACCACGACGACCTTTAACGTCTCGTAGGAATGGTTCTACAAGAGCAACGAATTGTGATCTTGTAAATTCATCGTTGAACTCAAAGAGTGAATACTTAGCTGCCTTTGAGATTGACTTTTCAAGAACGATAAACAATCTACGAACATTGATACGATCAAATGCTGATGGCTTTGTCTGTAGTGTTTTATCACCATAGAGAACAGTGCCTTCGCCTTTGAATGTAACAACTGGATTGATGTTGTTCTTGTAGAGGTTATCTCTGTCAGCCTTTGTTGGCTGCCAAGAAAGTTTTGTAACATTCTTGATCTGACCACGGTTAAGACCGGCTGGTGAGAACCAAGCATCTCTTGTCTGATCGGTGCGGGCACAGAGACCAGCAACGTCACCATTGAGAGGAATCCAACGATACTTGTTGTTATACTTGTCAAACTGCTTCTTCCATCCTGAGTCCATGAAGGCATATGAAGATGAACCAAAGAAGTTTCTTGTAACAAGTGACTTTGTTACTTCTGAGCCAGGTTGATCAACAACGTCTGTGTATTGTGGTGAAACGAATACAACAACGTCGCCACGACCAAATGAACCACCAGGAGCAGCAATGTTATCGATAATATACTTAGAAACGGTGTTTGAAGAACCGCCCATCATGATTAATGATGTGTCGTAAGCATCGGTATCAGAAAACTTAACATAGGAATTCTGAAGCTGTCCATCAGTTGGAGTAGCTAGAACACCGCCTGCTAATGTAAAGTTGAATGAAGCATTTGACTGCGAGAATTGAACACCTGATGCTGTGTTACCCCATGTTGAGGTTTGAACAACAGGAACAGTTGTGTTAGAAATCGCATGGTTGATTGGCCATAGGAATGCTGAACGGTCCGCAATAACACTAGCATAGTAGTTTGAAGAACCGTCATCATTAGTAGCGTCAACTGCTTTTGAAAGGTTTGAGTATCTTTCAAGAACTGAGTTTGCAATACCACCAGTGAATGTACCTTTGGTATCAAGAACGATAATGTGCATTTCGTCGTTAGCACCACCACGGTCGGCAACATACTTTGATGTTCCTGGAGGACCATTGAACTGTGCAGCTTGTTCCCAATTTGCCCAATCGGCGTCAGAAGAACTAACATTTGCTTTAGCAAACACGCAAACTTTAATCTCGTTGCCGAGTGTACCAGCATAACGAGCAGCGAACATGCCGTATGCAGGGCTATTGGTAGCGAATACGTCCCAATTGGTATCCCAATCGTCACGATTTTTAACTAGGGCTGCTGTGTTACCAGATGTAGCGCATTTAGCGGCGAATGTATTGGCTGAGCGAACTACTCTGAGGTTATCACCATAAGCCAAGAAGTTAGCTGCGGTGAAGAATGAAACTGCTGTATTATCTGATGGTTGACCGAACCAGCGAACTAGTTCAACCTCATTAGCAATTGTAGTAACCTCGTCAATAGGACCCCAATCAAAGTTTCCGGCAAATGCCCCTTCTGTAGTAGATGCGGCAGGAACAACGGTCGTAAGATCAATTTCGGACCATGTCACGCCTGGGGAAAGTGAATATGCCATCTTTTACTCCTTTGTAGGTTGGAATGGTGTTAAAATCCATTTCAACCAATATTTATCGTTTTGGTGTTTTTCAGAACTATAGCCGACCGTCCCACTTATATCCAAGATCATCAAACGGGTATAGCTGTTCTCTTTCACGAACCCATCGATCACCACTAGCATCTATCTCGTCCACAACCTCATCTAATCCGTTATCAATGAAACCAAATGGCACATTTTCTACATCTTCAAGATAAGCAATTTCTTTCTGTAGAACATAACGTATGTCATTAGAAACGGTTTCTTTGAACAATTTCTGGGCTGTTAACCAGCCAAAATGAACCAGCGTCATAGCTAGGTCATCGTTTGCTCCTTCTTCTGCCGCAAAGGTCTTCTTTGTTGATGAGAAGGAATATAGCTCTGTAATTGTATCCTCATCGTTAAGTATTAGTTTATCACTCTCAACTAGCGTCTTGAGGTTAGCACAACCAATCATCTTTGACTGGGCTGTGATTTTGAGACCAAATGCTAGTTTATTCTTACCAGCAGCAAACCCACCTGAGGCCTGCATACCCTGTTTACCCTTTAACTGAAACTTTAGCAGATTTTCATATGCCAGTTCATAGTGTAGAATGTCTGCGACCTGTAGACCAATAGAATTGATTTCGATAAGAACGAAAGCGTCATTATACTTTCTTGCCGCTGAGTAGATAACTGCCGGTAGAAGCATCGGGCTAATTTCGTTATTTCTATATTTAGCTACCTGGCGATATGGGATTTGTGTAACGTCAAAGATAGAGAATGTGGAGTAATCTAGTCCCTGCCCTTCAGCAACATCGGCACACAATACATATGTGTGTTTGTGTTCTGGTTGCTCAAAGATATCCATACACTCCATACGAGTGATTGGTTCTTTCCAGTGTAGTGAAGCAAGTTTGGCACCACTGATTAGTGTGTTAGATGAACCTAAGAACTCACAACCAAACTCTTGGTCAAACTGACGTTGGCTAGTGTTTCGTATAGTTTCTGCCGCCCATGCTTCATCTCTGCCCGGCACCATTGACCAGTGGATCTCAATAGGCTGATATGTGCTAGTCTTGTCAATAGCTTTCTGCCACATCTTGTAGAAAAGATTCATTCCATTTGGTGTAGAAACGATAACGACCTTAGATGTTTTACCAGATGAAATAGTAGGATAAGTTGAATTAAAGAACTCTTCAGCAATGTTGTTTGGAACGAACGCAAACTCATCAAGAAAGATTATGTTAAATGAGAAACCACGAACTGAGGAGCCTGATGTTGAGTCAGCTAGAACTCTTGAACCGTTAGCAAGATAGATAGAACCTTTGTTCCATTCTTTGATGCCTTGCTTCAAGAACATAGGTAGATACTCAAAAGCAAGTTTAAGTTTCTGTAACAACTCACGGGCAGTTGGAGCACGGTTAGCTAGAATAGCGACAACAAAGTTTTCGTTGAATAGAACCTGATGAAGAATATATGCCACACTTGTAGTTGACTTACCAACCTGTCGTGGTAGCTTACAGATAGAGAAACGATTATCATGGAACGTCTGTAACATACGTTCCTGAAAGTCCCACATAGCAAATGGTATGAGACCTTTATCGACGTTGATGATTTTGATGTAAGTCTTGGCAAAGTAAACGGGATCGTCAGCACACTTGATATATTCATCAAGTTCTGCTTGGGTAAACGAATGGCGATACTGCTCATTAGGCAGATTCGGATTGTTTTGATAACTAAACGGAGTCCTTGCCATCTTCTTTCTGTTTCTTGATAGCAGATAATAACTCTGCCGCTGAACCTACGAATACCGCCTGCTCCACGTTAATGCTTTCGGCATTCTTCTTACGTGGATCAGCCGCTGGATCTGGTTCTTTCAGATCACGCTTCATCTTTTGTAGATTGTATAAATCTTTTGACGTTTCGCCAACAGTCTTGATAAGATTAGCAACGACCTCGAATCCTCGTGCGGATTCATTCTGTCTGGCGATAGTAGAAATGTCTTCAAGGGCATCGTTGCCCTTTTCAATGAGATTGCGTAAAGTATTACGAACTAGTCGGTAATCTTCATCTCCATCTTCATCGCTTACTGGTTCATATTCAATAACTTCACTCTTGACCTCTTCTTTAGGAACAGGCAAGTGTTCGATGCCCAAAGCATCTGACAGATTTTTCTCAACACCCATAATGTATCCTTACGCTCTCAAGTCTCCTGTTAGTATCCAGGTATTAGCTAAAACCTTTACCGCTGTTGCTGTTAGATATTGTCCAGCAAGGTTTGCCCAGTTGTTTGATGAATTGACTGTAACAGCGGCGTCATTAGCGATAATCTTTGTTGTACCTGAACCATACTGATAGATATAGATTGCTGAACCGATATTAGCAGGAGATAGAAACACATTATCATCTGGAATGCTAATGAAGATAGTATTTGGATTGTTAGCAATAATAATAGAATGTGGAACCACAATAGCTGAGTTAGAAACAGCACTAACTGGAAATCTTTCTCTAACTGGTCCTAGTGTATCAGAAAAACCTGCTGTTGATGTAACAGTACCTGTAATAGTAATGTTACCACCAAGTGTACCTGATGTATTCTGTAATGATGTGTTTGCTCTAGAGAATGCTGCGTTTGTTGTATTATAAACAATTGCTGTATTTGATAATGTGGTAAATGTTGAGTTTGCCCAACCATATGTTGTTACTGCTACAGCGTTAGCCCAACCGTTAGCTCCAACAGCATTGTTAGCAGCAAGAATAGAGGCATAGTTGTTACCAGCAGCACCTACAGAAGAGGCGTATGAATTAGATGCCGCTCCAACTACGACAGCATAAGCATTACTAGAAGCACCAACACTAACAGCAAATAGATTGCCGCTTGTGCCAATGTTGTAAGCTAGTGTATTGACAGAATTGGAAAACGCAAAGGCAGCATTAGCAACATTGTATGATGCCTGAATTGTTGTGTTTTGGTTCAGATCCACACCAGCTAATATTACCGATAAACTAGAGATATTACCATAGACTTCGGTAAAGTTAGCATTGACGTTAGTGAAAGCACCACGAATTGTATCGCCGGTACCGTCATTTGCTACTGTTCCTACATTAATAATTTTCTGTGCCATTTGCCTTTATCCTAATTCTTTCTTCTATTTATGCGTCAGGCCATTCGGTAATTGTAGTCGTATAACCGTAATCGTCGCCGATCTGTGCGTTTATCGGATCAGGTTCAATCTTGATCTCTACCATCTTTGACGGTGGTTCATAGAATGAAACTAGCTTTCCGTTAGCATTAGTTGAGACGGCGTGAATATTAGTATTGACTATGAATGTGCCTTGAGTAGCGCCGATAGTCAATAGACCACTATCTTCTCTAAAACTGAGAACGATACCCTGTGCGGTAGCGTTTCTATAACTATCGCCTTGAAAAACTGTGTCTTCTATCTTGAATGTACCATTAGCATTGCCAATAAGCATATTTGTGATAAATCTAGGATTTAGATTGTTATCATTATGAATGTTAGCATAAACGGTACGAATAATCTTCGGTGTTGTAATTGGACCATAATAGTGTAGTTTCATCGTAAAGTTTAGTGTCCAATAGACATATCTCACCGAGTCAAAGTTTCCTTCGTATTCAATGTTGTTTGTCACATTATTGAGAACTATCGGAATATCTTTGATGAACCCTAGATCAGGAACCATAGCGGCTGATACTGTAAAGTCAGGATTGAAGAACGGAAGAATTTGTTCAACGATTTGTGTTCCGTCGTCGATGTTTCTGGCATAAACGTTTAATTGAAAGTTTAGATCGTAGGGAGCACCCATATATGCTGAAGATGCAGTTGACCCGCCAGTGACCGGTTTAGACGCTTTTAAAAGGCTATTCTGCTTGCGTGAAGCATCGTAGGTCAGACCAGCAATCTCAAATGACATGCGTGGAAGCAATGCCTGTAGTTGTCGAGTCAAATCTGGATCGGAAAAGACACGGGTAACCATCTTCTCTTTAGGAGCATAGATGATCGGAACAAGAAAGCGGTTGACTTCTTTTCCTGTCTGTTCATTCTTACGAATGATACTAATATCATCAAATAGTCTTCCAAAGAGGATGACTGCTTTCTTTGTTAGCTGATGATAGTAGTGAGCATTACCGAGCATTATGGCGTTCCAAACGGATTAGTTTCTGACAAGTCTAGTATTAGATCAGCGCCAGTATCAAAGTCTTCGTTGTTAAAGATATCAAACTTAACGTAGTCGTTTCTTTCGTCATCAACTGATAACACATTAAATTGAGCACCTGAGGTATTACCATATAGTCCATTAGCACCATTTGATGAGAATTGACCACCAATACCAACAACAAACATTGTGCCATTGGCTTTATACCAATCTCTAATCTCACCATTTGCTGTATTGTTAGCCCATGTTCCGTCAGGACTCTGATAGACAACCTCGTTATCAAAGAAGTTATTGAAGCCTGTAAGACCTAGATTTAGTTTTTGTGTGTATGCGTTATCTTGTTCAATCTTATCAATCTCTTCAATACCTGTATCAATCTCTTCTTGACTAAATCTGAATAGTTCGCAGCGCATTTCATAGATGTATGGCTCTCTGTTACCGAGAGAATAGAACATAAGTTTCTTTTCGATGAACTTGATCTCAAATAGACGATGCATTAGAGGAACGTAGATTAGATCCCCTTCTTGTGGTCTGGTGCGTAATGTTGTAGGAAGACCTTTGACAAATGATCGGCGAGAGATGACAAAGTTAGATGTGTCTCTAATCTCTAATCCAAACTTACTAAAGAAATCACCATCGCCTTCAAAGCCTTCGACGTTAGCGAGATAGGCTTCCATTGTATATGCTTTAGAAAACTTTGAGTTCTTATACTCACCAAAGATCATATCACCACTATCGTAGGAATCTCTAGGAATATAATATACACCATGTCCCATGATCTCAATGGACTCTACAATAACATCCTCCATAAGACGATGCTCATTGTTTAAACGATTTTGCTGAGGAAAGTTGTTAAAGTATCGATTGAGAGCCATTAGCCTACCAAGAATCCTGGAGGGGCTTCATATGTCTCACGAATGTTTTGTTCAACCTTTTCAATGTCATTGACGGCTTCGTTATAGATATCAACACCACGCATAGTGACACCGCCTGGCAATTGCATCTTGTCGAACTTGGACATATTGGTGCCCCATTGTTTCTTGATGTATGCTGTGGTGAGTTTCTTGAGCATACGATCATTCCATACCTGTGTATATGTATCAGGATCAGTAATAACGAATCCTTCAACGACCATAAACTCACCGGCTTGAATATCGTTCTCCCAATCCCAATCAACATAGAGCTTATCAGTCAAGCGATTGAAACGAATTGGCTGCTCACCGGTAAACACTAGATCGAGTGTGGCTAGATGCTGCATTGTGAGAGAGTAATTGACATATGATGTGGATGATAAGTCCCAAAGATCATTGAGACGCAACTGATAGCGAAGGTCAAACATATTCATACCCATCTTGTTTTGACCAACTCTAAAAACTCTTGTAGCGCCGATTAGACTGTCACTAACGGTAATGTATTTGTTAGCCTTGTCTGTATTAGTAACCTGATGCTTAACGTATGTGCGTTCGGTACCGTTAAAGTGGAATTCATTCCAATACTCAAAGGCAAGTTCTACGGCGTCATTGACCTGCTCATCATCCACGTTGATTTGAACAACCGGATGGCCGAGCTGACGGAGGCAAAACTCTTTTAGTTCTTCTTTGTTAGCAGGTTTGTTGAGCGACATCTGACTCTCTTATTTGTTGTTTACTTATTTATATAGCCTTCATATAAAACTATCGACGCTTATCACCTCATTGTAAAAACACTGTGCTAGGGTTTCCGGCAGATCGTCTTTCTTCCATTGTCCACAGTTTCTAACGCAGGTTAATAGTTTGTTGTTCCCACACCAGTGCTTGTTCCAGTCAATCTGCCACGTTTCGCTGTCAATGATATCCTTTATTGACTTTTTAGAACAATCCACTTCTCCCAAACTGTCAATCAAATCTAGATTTTGCTGATCCGAAACTTGTCTCATTTCTGAATATATATATTCGTTTTCAGTAAGAGGATTTAGTCCATCAAAGAAACAACAGGGTCGAATCTTCTTTAAAGAATCTATATAGAGTTGTTTCGTCTCTTTTGCGGAACATCGGATGTCTGCTATTTGAGCATAATGCTTGTAGTTTAGAACCATGTCTTCTGTTGGATAAAACAGACTGTTATTACTAGGTGCTTCTAAGTAATAGAGAGTGTCATTCTTATCATCAACGACCTTAAACTCTTTTGCACTATCAAACCTAGATGATTCCTTTATTATAAAGTTTCGAAATCCTAATTCTTTGGCTCTTCCTCGAGCCTCCTCAAACTGATGTTCGTTATGTTTAAATTTAATGAATTGCCAAACGGCGAATCCGCCCGCAGATATGAACGCTTTAGCATTATCTATAATTTTGTTGTAGTCGGTTCCAATTCTATAAAGATGATGTGTATCCTCTAAACCGTCGATACCAAAAAGAACAGTATGAACTGGAGGCAATGCCTTTGCTAATCGTTTCCACCAATCTTCTTTTTGAAGACTCCCATTGGTGCTGATTGATACTATAACGTTAGGATTTATGTCTGTTATATGCTGACACATATCTACTAAGTTTTTATTGATTGCCGGATCTCCACTATTGCCACAAAAAGAGAAATAGGTAATCTGATTCAAAACATCTTCATTGATGATACTTTTAAAATCTTCTAAAGACCAATCGGACAGTATCAGATCAGGATGTAAAGATCCACCATGTATATTCCGACGACACATAGGACATGATGCCTGACATCTACTAGATATATCAACAGTTATCAATGATAATTGCGAAAATCTAAACATAGTTTTCTAGATGTCTAGTAGATCATTTAGTTTAGAAAACGTTTTTCTCCAATCTTGATGTCGTCTTTCGTCGTCAATTTTGAGCCCACTGTCTAAGAGATCAACGTATTCGCTGAGTTGTAAGTCGCTCTTATTAACAGATAGAAAATCAATGATACCAGATTTATAATCGTAATCTTCTTTCTTCCAATTGGTATCAGTCCAATCAAAAGTATCCAAATAGTTTTTGATTTCTAATTTTAAATTTTCAGGAACACTAGCTATGCTGACATGTTGAGGATACTGAGAAATGTAATCAAAACTTACATTCCACTTAGGAAATTCTTTAAACTTTTCCAGTATGTCTTTTAGATGTAGTATATTGAAAACGCTTATAACTGTATTGAACGAAAAGTTAATGTTGGAGTATTTGTTACTATCATGAATCTCTTTTAAGTTTTTCATAACAGCATCAAATTTACATGGCCATCTTTCGTAGTCATATCTTTCACCGATGTCATCTATGCTGAAGTTCAGGTCTACGCTTTTAAACGTATTCAACTTTTCAAACAGAAATTCGTCAGTGACGGTTCCGTTTGTGACTAATCTTAGATTGATGTTCTTACTATTTCCGCTTTCCACAAGATAGTCTATAACCTTAATGCTCTCTTTCATGATCAAAGGCTCTCCGCCTGATATGAATAGTTTTTGGACAGAACCTAAATGTTTTTTCCAGTCTTCCCAATTCTTCTCATTAATCTTATTAACTTTACTTCTGTCAAACCAGGAATTATGATCTTTGTGTTTGGTGTTGTGTCTTCCTGTTTCTGAGAACTCTTTTTCCCAGAGACTACTGTTATACCAAGAGTAACAAACTCTACAGGCAGAATTGCATTCGTTTGAAAACCTTATCATCAACTCATCTATAACAGGCTCTTCAACTTTTTTCAAATCATAATCATTGTTAAACTGTTGTCGCAAACTAACTACACCAGCATCTTCTTTGTCCCAACATAGCTGACACTCAGGTCTTTTCTCTTCATTAGTAAATCTTTGTCTAAGATCATTTAACCATGGACTATTCCAGATAGTAGATATATCGGAATTTTGGATATAACTATTTGTCGCATCACTGTTTCTAATTATTCCATCTTCACGAAATATAGGACAGGCTGTGCATTTTCCTTCGGGTCTAATCTCTAAACTTTTAAATGGTGCCATACAAAAATATTTGTTCATTATACTAAGTCCAACTTATAACTACGGATCCGGTAGCTCCAGCAGCACCCGCTGCTGCATAACTAACAAGGGAACAAACGGTGCTACAACCAGAAGGTACTGTTCGATATTGTGGGGCTCCGCTACCCCCACTGCCACCACCGCCACAAGTTACAGCAACAACAGCACCTGTCGCTGGTCCAGTTCCACCGTTTAGTGGATTGGTGAAAACTGTTACTGAAGACGGTTGAGATCCAGAAACTAAATTTCCGCTACCACCAGCTCCTCCAGCCGCTGAAGCAAATGCTCCAAAACTACTTGCACCTCCTGTACCGCCATTACCAGAACCCTGTAAACCAGCGCAACCACTATCTTGTGTGCCGGATTGTCCACCTCTTCCACCATATACAGTAACCGTTAGTGTTTCATATAGAGGAACAGTATAGTTACCACTTGCAGAAACCGTTGCACTTCCTGCGGTTACTGGAGTGGTTTTTCTCTTAGAATAAAAGTCGCTGAAAGATATAGCTCCAGAAGAAAAAGTTCCTTTTTGAACATTATCCAAGTACCAACCGATGCCTCTATGAGAATTGAGATTGTTACCTAAAGCAAATTCAGCGTTAATCTCGCTCATAGACAAAGATGAACCTGATGCCTTTATGGTCATTTAACTTCTCTTGAGATTAGTGTCTTTAGTTCCTCAATCTGTTTCTGCTGCTCTTTGATTGCTTCAACTAACAGCGGTATTACTTTTTCATATTGAACAGTCTTATAATTCTGACCTGACTTTGACACCTCTACACCATCTATAAACTCAGTATCAAATGGTGCAGACTTAACAATCTGAGGTAAAACTTTTTGCACTTGTCCGGCAAGTAGTCCGACTTGCTCCGACATATCTGTATAACCAAATGAGGCAGCCACATCATTGTTAGTGTATATGACGCCTGATAGTTGATTTACTTTCTCTAACGGTGATTGAATAGTTGATATGATATTCTTTAAACGTTCATCGGAATAGTAAGCGGTAATGTTATTTGTTGCTCTAATTTCACCCGTATTAGCGGAAGCGCCTGTTCCAATACCTAAACTACCTGTAATAGTTAAACTGCCAGCAAGTGTACCACTGGTATTCTGTAAAGCGGTGTTAGCTCTACCAAAAGCAGCATTAGTAGTATTAAAAGCCGCATTGCTTGTAGCATAATCAGCATTGGAAGATGTATAAGCTGCCGTAATCCAATTTATAGCATTAGCACCGCCAAGTGTAAGGTTACTTGTGATGACATCAGCATTAAGAACAGCATTGATCATACCGTTCGCATATGGAATTATATCGTTTATTGTTTCTGGTTCAGGTCCACCTAGATTGTTGAATAGAAAATATTGTTTGGTAGCATGATCTCTGAAAAGACCTGTATGTAGATTGGCTGTTCCGTTGCTATAGTTACCAACAAAGCCGATGTCTATAATATCAGAAAGATCGTTGTTGGCAGCAAGATAGATTAGCGAGTCATTAACAATCAGATTGTTTGATCGTAATGTTGTTACATTACCTAATAGTGATAAATTGCCAGTGATAGCAAGGTCGCCGGTAATTGTCTGACTTGATGATGTTAGTTTAACATAGGTACTATTAGAGTATATGTTAGCACTGTTAGCAGCCGCAAACGCTAAGTTGGCAGTTAGAAAAGCAGGTGTTACTTGTGGTGCAACATTGTTAGCTGAAGCAAAGGCAGCATTAGCAGTATTGAAAGCAGGAGCAATTTGAGGAGCAACATTGTTAGCTGAAGCAAATGCGGCATTAGCGGTATCAAAAGCAAGATTGGATGTTACACCAGAAGGAATAGGTGAACCTGCAACAATGATAGATTGTGCTGATATAGAGTTATCAGTAATTACTACAGTGTTTGTACCGATTGATAATGTGCCTGTAATTCTTAGATTACCCTCGAACACAGTATTGCTTACGTTTGGTAAAGCAGAGTTGGCAACAGCAAAAGCAGCATTAGCGGTATTGAATGCTGGAGCAAGCTGCGGTCCAACATTGTTAGCAGCGCCATAAGCGGCATTAGCAGTTATGAATGCGGCATTAGCTTTATCAAAGCCATATGCTACTATCACACCGACGTGTTGGATTGACTGCCATTTTGTTGTAGCAGCTACATAGATATATTTACTTCCTGATGTAGGATCTACAAATATCTGTCCGTCGGAAGGTGATGGTGGAAAATCTAATGCCATTTATCTCTCTATGGTTTGAACGCTAAGGGTTGACAACGTTTGTTCCTTTTACTGTGTTAAGCAACATAATCGAATGTTGCTCCATACATAGCATAACCACCCATGTTACCCTCAGACGGATAAGCAAGTGAACCACCAATATCTCTAACAAGAACCATATACCAACGATAACCATATCGACTTGAATTGAAGGCTGCTGTTTTTACGGTACCATCACCCTCTGAACCTGAACCACCCATATGACCACGACCTAGATATGTCCAATTACCAATAGTTTGATAGTTACCGCTAGTAATGTTTTGATTTGATCCATAAAAATCAATATTACCACAAGCATTAGCATGTTTAACCCAGCGAAATCTATTTAGAGCACGAGGCGTTCCGCCTGTTAAGTTGAAACACAGATATGTTGGTTTAACACCATCATGACCTGTATGAATTGCGAAATTGCCATAACTATAATTTAACCAATTTGTTGGACTATTCGGACTTGCCGCTTGAGCATTAGCATAATAGAGTGTCATGCCAGTGTTTGTAATATTATTAGCAACGGTTTTGTCCGCAAATTGCGATAGATATCCCAATCCCCCACCAGATTCTACACCTCTTTCCACCAAGAAAGAGAAACTGCGTGGTGTTTGATTGCCGGCATTATCTGTTGCTGTTAATGTAAAACTATATGTAGTATTGCTTTCTGAAAATGTTGTTGTACCAAAGATGTTACCGTTTGATGAACCTAGATAACAACCTGCTGGTAGAGATCCTGAGGTTAATGAATATGATAAAGTAGCACCAATATCTGGATCAGTCGCATTTGCTGTTGCCAAAACACCAGAACCTATACCACCTATTGTGGATCCTAATGAACCAGATGAATTAGCCCAGGCAGGAACACCACCACAATCAATAGCTGAATCCAATACAAAAGACAAACCACTAGCATTAATAACTTTTACTTTGAGAGGTTCATTAGCAATAGTAAAATCTTGTGGAGTAGTTGCTGTTAATTGAGAAGCACTAACTCTAGTTGTTACTGATGCGAAGTATTCTGTGCCACCATTAGTGATAAATTTTACTACAGGTGATCCGTCAAAATTTGATCCATTGATAGTAAATGTGGTACCAGTTTCACCGCTAAATGATGATGGTGTTACATTTGAAATCACTGGTGGTGTTGAAATACTCGACCACGAACCTTGTGAATATTGTTCGAGATAACCCGTTTCTGTGTTAAATCTCATCATACCTGGCATTGCGCCTGACGGTCTCTGAGCAGTATTACCGGTTGGTATTGTCATGTAATCTTTGGTAACAAACAATCCATTAGCTACATTTAGCGAGGTTTCTGTGATTGTTACTGTATTCTGACCGATAGTCAATGCGCCGGTGATTGTTAGATTGCCTTGAAACACAGCATTAGTTGTGTTTGGTAATGCTGAGTTAGCTTTAGCATAGGCTAAGTTGGCTGTATTAAACGCAGGTGTTACTTGTGGTGCTACATTGTTAGCTGAAGCAAAGGCAGCGTTAGCAACACCATATACAGTATTAGTAACTGTCCAATTAGAATTGACGGAGTTATAAGAAGCATTAGCAACAGCAAACACAACATTTTGTGCGTTATAAGAAAGATTGGCAGAATTGAACGCAGCATTAGAAGCATTATACGCACCAGCGAACTCTGTGTTGCTGAAATCCATACTACGAATGTCTCTGATGGTTTGAACGCTAAGGGTTGACATTACTGAGCGATCTCCATAACGGTGATTGTGCTGGACATTCTAGCTCCATTAGTAGAGTCGCCATCAGAATATGATCTATTCACATAAACCGTTCCGGAGTTTTCACCCCCAACTTTTACTGAATATGTTACTGCTGATGTGGTCGCCGGAGAATCCAGATGAGAAAAAGAACAAGTTCCTACTACAATGACACCATTTTCAGAATGAGTTCTTGCCATTACACCGGGTCTAGCACTAACCGGAGATGGATTTCCGATTAATGTAGAATCTCTGTATAATAAACAATACAATTGAGCAACACCGGGTGTTCCCATACCATTCAAATTAACCATGACTAAAATTTTACTTGTAGAACTAGTAGGCGTTATTGTAACCGATAATCCTGTAACAGTTGTGCCTGTAGATGTATAACTACCGCCTGAGGCGGAAATATTGACTGCGGTACTAAAAGTGTCTGTTTTTGTAGTAGATGCTGCTTGTAATACCGATCCAGCAGGCATTGATGCTTTTGCAATGCCACGAGAAGATGATGTTATATTTCCTGAAGTAACTAAGTTACCGGTATCATCAAGAGCGGCAATAACTTGAGTATATGCGTTATTGATAATCTCAAAACTACCAGATTGGTTCAGTCTAAAAGTTTTAACAGGATTTGTAACAGCGGGATATGAGTTGTTTGTTACTCTCAAGAAATCTGCATAACCGATACCACCAATTGTGTTGGCGGCAGTTATGTGAAGTTTTGCGGCACCTGGTGTAGTATTACCAACACCAAGATTTGATGCACTAAGAGTTCCTTGGATTGCAGTAGATGTGGTTGAATTGCCTTGATTATTGGCGGCCGCCCACGTTAATGTGTATCCAAGAGAGACTGGAGTAGTCTGAGATCCAGTTGGAGAGTAATAAGAAGTCGCTCCAGCAGCATCGCTGTATTGAAGATCAATTAGAGAATATGCGGTACTTTTAACGTATATATAGACATTGTTACCTGAATCTTTATAAACTTGAAGGTCTTGGTTACCTATGGATCCATTGATAAGACCTTGAACAGGAATATTACCAACTCTTGAAAATATTGAAATTACAACAGAGGCAGCACCTTGTGTTCCTCCAGCAGGACCATCGTGTCCGCCTATATTTCCTCTAACATGAAAATTACCATTATTATTACCAATGGTACCAATTAGATAGTAATAAGTGTTTGAATCACTACCTTGATTTACACTAAGGCCTCTTCTTGGAAAGGAATATGTCAAATAATTACTAGTTGTCAATGATGTATTTGCTATACCGTATATGGCGTTCGTTACTGTCCAATTAGAATTGATTGAAGCATAAGCATTGTTAGCAGTTAGAAAAGCAGGTGTTACTTGCGGAGCAACATTGTTAGCTGAGGCAAAGGCAGCGTTGGCAACATTAAAAGCAGCATTAGAAGCAACAGGAATCCAGTTAGTATTACCACCAAACTCAACGTAACCTGTATCACTATTGTAGCGTATCATACCAGCTTGTGAATTAGGACGAGAAGCAGTATCACCTACAGGTAGTCTAATGGCAGCCGCTGATACTTTAATGATACCATCATCAGCCACAGAATCGTAATCGATACGTCTGGTGCCTGAGGCGTTAAACTGAACGTTTGCTACTCTTAGAATTGACATTGATTACCCTTTAGGATATTTATTCTCTTCATATTACTGTGCTATTTCCATAACTGTTATAGATGATGTTGTTCTTTGCGCCCAGTCGGTGTTATCGGCATCATTGACTGAACGGTTAAGATATGCTGTTGAACCACCCTGCATTTTTAATTGTATTCTATATGTCAAAGCGGATGTTGATGCTGGTGAATCGAGATACTGATAATTCCATGGGGTAAACTGGTGGTTACCATCGCCAATTGTCTGGAGACCACCAAAGGTAGAAAGAACTCTTGAACTTGCTGCGGCAGCAATTCCAATAGGTGTGTCATTTCTAGTAAATCTCGCCTGCATTGTTACGTTATAGACGACAGCCTGCATTGAAATCATAACTAATACTTTACTGGTTGCGGATGTTGGCGTGATTGATACTGATAGATTTGGATGATTGGTAAAAGAACTTACAGCAAGAGTTGCGACTCCATCCCACCATGTCTGTTGAACTTGTAGAATAGAACCAGAAGGCATAGATGCTTTAGCAATACCACGAGATGATGTAGTCAGTGTTCCTGTTGTAGCAAAGTTGCCCACACTATCGACACTAAACAAAGTCGCCACGCTGCTATTAGCAACAATAAACGGATTGCTAGAAGACGCACCAAAAAATCCTACGGTTGTGCCATTATTACGCAATGCTACTTTGTAAGTGTTACTATCGCTTGAATTGATTATCTGAGGTACACCTGTTGTCGATAATGTCAAAGCACCTGCAAGCGTAACACTACTTGTATTTGGTAAAGCAGTATTAGCAACGCCATAGACAGTATTGGTGACTGTCCAGTTGGAATTGATAGAGGCACTGAGAGATGAGAATGCCGCATTAGCGTAGCTGTATGCTGCATTAGCTGTATTGAAAGCTGGTGTGACTTGTGGCGCTACGTTATTAGCAGAGGCGAAAGCTGCGTTGGCTACACCATAGACAGTATTAGTGACAGCCCAGTTAGAGCCGAGAGAAGCTGAAGATGTATTAGCTAAACCATATGCCGCATTAGCTGTATTGAAAGAAGCTGATACTACGGCGGCCGATACTGTGTTAGCAATATTGAATGAAGCATTAGCAACATCAAAAGCAACATTTATACTATTTGATTGAAGACCTGCTGATGAGAATGTTCCTAGAAACTTAGTTGTTCCACCAAAGACAATATCATTGTTAGCTGCCTCTACTCTAACAAAAGCAGCCTGACTATTCGCTGATGAAAGAACGAGCGGTGTCGTATTAGATGGTGTGGTGATATTTGATACGGATAAAGTTGACATTATACGATTACCACCCTAGATCCCGACTGAATAGTTAGTGTAGTATTATTTCCTGTGATATTTAGGGGACCGGCACATATAGCATTGTTGCCTGAATAGATCGTAACGTTTGATGTTAGTGTGTTAGTGTGTAATCTAAAGATATCACCTAGTGACGGCGCTTGCCCAACTTCACCATTGTTACCAGCATAGAAACCACCTAGAATAGATTGAACGTATGTATTTGAGTTCCATCTACCATTAGCCGCATCATAGACATAACGACTTCCTGATGTGCCGTCAACATAGACTTGTCCATTAGTAGGTGAGTTTGGAAAATTAAGTGCCATAAAACTGTTTTCCTATCTGTTATGATATCTCAAATAGTGTGATTGAACTTGTGCCTCTTTCATAACTGTTACCCGCCGAAGCATTAACGCATCTATTGATAAACATTGTACCGGCAGTAAATGAAGCAATTGCTAATTGATATGTCAATGCTGATGTCGTTGCTGGAGAATCATAATAATCAAAAAAACAAGTTTCTGGCGTGCTGTCGGCGTCGCCTCCTGCATAATAAGATAAAGCAGCCATATGAATACCCAGGGTATTTGTTCCATTAGGATCAGGTAGTCCGACAACGGTGCCGTTTCTTTTGATGTTGAACATAGCTTCCCAAGTCAATCCTGCGCCATTCCATTCACCAAACCATCTAACCGTCATATAGATTTTACTACTAGAACTTCTAGGAGTGATAGTTGCTGATATACCAGGAACATCTGTATATGTGTTGTAACTAGCTGGAATTGATAGAGACGTTGGAGTTCTATAATATGTATTGACAACCTGAATGATCTGTCCTGGCATTCTAGGATAACCATCAATCATAAAGTCTGTGCCTGTAGAACTTTGAATGATGTTTGATCTTAGTCTAGTAGCATTGATATTGATGTTTGTGTTAACCGTGCCGCTTACAGTTAAGTCACCATTTAGAGTAAAGCTGGTGTTTTGTAGTGAGTTATTAGCTCTATCAAAGGCAGCAACGATAGCGTTATTCGTTGGGTTCAGTCCGCTGCCAGAAAGAACATTCACATGAAGGCGGTCAGTAACCATTGTATTAGCGACGACACCATTAGCAAACAATGTATTCGCTGCTTTAGTATAGACTAGTCCAGATGTTCCGTTTGATAAGCCACCATCAACGAACAATACCTGATTGTTAGCAGCGGTTGATGATAACTCTGTAGATGTGATTTGAGTCAACCATGCGCCAATAGCAGCATTGTAATAATAGCTAACACCATTCTGGTTATATGTCTGCCCATTAGTTGGGTTTGATGGAAAGTCTATAATAGCCATTTCTTGCTGTTGCCTTTTATTATTTTAACCAAATGTTACTGTATCGGTAACGCCCGCCGCAGTTATTGTATAGTATCTATAAGTAGCATCTGAGGTACTTGTCTGAGTAACACCTGCGGAGAATGTTGCTGTTCTCGCTAAAAGTATTCTTAATAAAATTACACCAGATCCACCAGAGCCGCCAGGATTACCATTCTCAATTCTCGTTGAACCACCACCACCACCTCTGTTAGGAGCGCCACTTGTTGGAGCGTTTCCTTGTGCGCCGCCATTACCACCACCATCTTGACCAGGACCATTAGAACCGTCGTTTGATCCACCGCCACCACCACCATATGTCTGATTAGATCCACCATATGTTGATGCGACACCAGCACCACCAGTGGTACTAGAACCATTGCCACCACAACCAGCACCAGCACCACCAGTGATTCCACTACGAGCAGCGCCGGTAAATGTTTGAGGTGAACCACACGAACCACCTTGACCACCATTTGTTCCGCCCACACCACCACCTGCCACAAAACTCGCAAATGTGGATGGGTTACCTGACAAGCCAGTGGCTGATGCCTGTGATCCTACACCACCCAAACCAACTGTTACTTGATAAGTGGTGCCTAAAAATACTTCGAGTCCTGTTCCTGTGTAATAACCACCGCCACCTCCGCCTCCGCCGTAAGTGACACCACCGATACCTTTAGCTCCAGCACCGCCGCCACCTAAAACGAAATAATCAATATTCGTTCTTCCTCGTCCAGCCCCTACCATAGCTCCTAAAATACCAGTCATACTATGATAATCCCGATCCTGAAACAACAAATACTGGATTAGCGCCACCAGTAACACACAATAACGTTGCTGTTCCATATTGTGCTAATGTTCTATTACCAGTTGTGGCTGTTCCGCTTAAACGTAACGTAACGTTTGTTCCTTGTGTGATGGTCTGATTTGATCCAGAATTATTGTATATAACAACAGTATCACCAATACTGAAAACCGACGCATTGACAGTAACACCACCAGTAGTGATAGATATGTGTTTGCCAGTGTCGCTAGCCACAAGAATATATGCCGAAGTCTGAGCATTCTGCGGTATTGTCAGATAGCCGACCGATGTTCCACCACCCATAATAATGTTGCCGGTGACAGTCAGAGTTCCACTAAAAGTACCGGTTGTATTTTGTAAGGCTGTGTTGGCTCTATTGAAAGCTGGGGTTACAGTATTGGCAGTCGCAATTGCCAAATTGGATGTAATATATGCCGCATTAGCCATATTGAAAGAAGCATTAGCCAAAATATAAGCATTGTTAGACTGATTGAATGCCTGTGTGCTTGTATAGTCAGACGGTGAAGCATCAACCCACTGTGTGGATGTACCATCGTTGTAATAGACTAATAGACGCCCATATTCCTGATTCCACCACAACTGTCCGACTACAGGACTGCCTGGAGCAGAAGCCGCAATAGTAATCGATTGTGTAAACGCAGATGTAGATTTCCAACAAGTATTAGCTGAGTCCCATGCCCAGCGATTGCCGGTTGACACATCCGTATATACTTGACCATTGGTCGGTGTATTTGGAAAATTAAGAGCCATTACTTACCTTATGGTTTTGGAAACTTGTTCTTTACTTCGTCAACAGATGCCTTCCAAGCATCATAACCACCGTGATATAGTGTATCAAACTGATCGGCGAATGACGGATATGCCTTTGCTCTATCTCTCTGATACTGATTGTTCAACCAAATCTGATGAAGACGGTCACATTCATCTTCTAACTCTTTCTGAGTTGGCTTTGGTTTTTCATTACCTGGTAGCCAGTCTAGCCCAGAGTATTCCTCACCATTGAGAACCCACTGTGCTCCTGGATATAGTGACATAATTGCTTTTGATAAATCTCTCATAGTTTTTCCTCTTTTGTTCCTATTTAGTTGGTAGGCGATCCCATCGGAGGCAACTCTGGCTGAGAATTAGCGTATTTAATATTAGCCTGAGATACTACTAAATCAACATCTGCCGGAATAGTAGGAATATTAGGATCGGCTGTCATGCGACGAACCTCTGCCTGATAGATTTCTTGCTTTGCCGCAAAGACCCTAGCCTGAACAAAGTTATTGACCCAGTCTTCTGGATCTGCCGCAAACGATCTGATACATTTTTCATCAACATCATTAAGTGACACTGTAATAGTCATAGCCATTTTTTATTCTCCTTATCCTATAAGTGCGCCGCTAAAGAAGTTTTGGGTAGCATACCACTGTAATGCTCCACCACCATATACATACAACTGAACGAAATCTCCTGCGGTCAATCTATAAATGTTATTTATCTGTGTGTCGTGAGAGTAGCTACTTGATGCGTTTGTTCTACCTCTAATTCTATGCTCATGTCCTGCCCCGGCCGCTCTTGCTCCTGAACTTCCGTTTACCCAAAATCCAGGATGAACATATGAATCAGAATTTGTTGATGTGTTCTTATAAAAGTATAGACTTGAGGTAAAGTAATATACACCAGAAACAGGTGCTGTAAATGCGTTAGTGCTAGTGCTATAACAAGATCCATTATTCCATATAACTGTATTGAACGGCATTACTGCCCAATTACCATTAGTAAAGTTGTTCCAGGCAGCCGGAGTAGATTCAACAAAGAAACTAGGTCTATTGCTAAGTATTACTCTATTTGATGCGTCAATGTTAAGTCCAGTCAGACTATTGGCTATTATACTCAATGCCGTATTGCTAGACTGAATTGTGGCTCCTGCTATATCTAATGGCATTTTAATTTCCTAGAAATACACCACTAAACGTTGAATATGGTCCATATATACGCAAAGTGACGTTAAAATAATATTTGACATCAACATAGTCACCCGCTGTCAAATATATTGGTTCACACATATCTCCGTCGTGTGCATAGCTACCAGGAAAACCATATTGTCTCATTCTATAGATTGCACCACCCGGTCGACGATTAGATCCTCCACCATTAACCCAAAACATCAGGTGAAAATAATTGTTAGTATTACCATTAACACAATACGAATATGTTGTAGATGAAAACAAATACATACCGGTCCATGGCGCAGTAAATCTATATGTTGATGTGTTATAACAGCTTCCTACATTATAGTATCCATTGCCGCCTGTGTATGTCCAGGGAATAGTAACCCAAGTAGAGGCAGCACCCATGTCTGTCCAATCGTTCGTTGAATTGAAGCCAACATTGAACATTGGTAATACAGTATTACCACCACTATCGAGCGGAGATAAAACAAGACCAGCGGATGATTGTGTGTATAATCGATTATCACTAGAATCTCTAGCTGTAAAAGATGTTCCACCCGTTAGTAGTGTGCCACCAACATCGATACCCATTAGCCTACATAAACTCCTGCAAATAAACTATATGGCGAATAATGATATGCTGTGCCCGAGGTCGCCCAAAACACTTCAGAATAGTCACCTGCTTGTAACCAAATAACCTCTTCTATTTGTGCGTCTGTTTGATAATTAGACAAATAACCATGACCTCTAATTCTATACTTTGTATCTGTACCGTGTCTGGCGCCTGGAGAACCATTGACGCCGATAACAGGATGGTAATAGTTTCCAGCATAGGTGTATGCTGAAAACATTAAGAAATATGGTCCTGAAATGGGAGCGGTAAATCTTGTTGTAGAAGTATCGTAACAAGAACCTACGTTGATGCTGACATTGGTACAGTAGTCATTGACCTTGCGCCAGGCACCATCAGCAACAGATATCCATCCAGAATCGGTTGCTCTACCAGCAATAAACATAGGAATATTGCCGCTATTATAATAACCAAATGATGTGCCGCTAGAAGTTGTAATGCCTTGTTCAAATACTGTAGAACCAGATGTGTTTCTTACTCTGAAAGCACCACTACCACCTTCTATACTGCTACCATTTCCTAGATTGATTGCCATTAGACATCTTTCTTAGGTGGTGCCGTAGCAGGATCAACCTCTGTAAGATTGAACTTATATACCTTACTTTTCTTATTGTTATAGAGAAATAGTTCATCTTCACCTTCGACAATGGTCCAGTTACCAAACTCGTTAGCAAGATGTAAGTCGCCTGTGAAGATATTACGCCATCTGGCAGTTGAAGCACCAAGATCGTATGTGTTGGATAATCCTGGAAGAACATGTCCCGCACTACTTATTCTTATGCGGTCAGTGCCACCAGTACCAAAGATAAGATTGTTTGTTGTGCCTGAGCCTGAACCAAAATACAAATCGTTTATATTACCGCCAGCGATAGTTGCTTTAGCTGAACCAAAATACCATGGTGTCGAGTTATCAAAATATGATACATGATAACCACCAGAAGCGCCGGTTGCTGTAAATCTAGATATCTCGCCGTTTGCGGCTAATACATGAAACTTACCAACGGGATATGAATTAGTTCCGATACTGACAGCACCATTAGGAACATAGAAGCTACCGTTATATGAAACGTTTGGTGTATTCGGAAATGCTGTGTTAGCTGTGTTTACGGCAATATTGGCAAACGTGTATGCTGTGTTAGTGTATGTCCAGTTGGTGTTTAGTGAAGCATAGATTGGATTGACATATGATGCGATTGTTGTCGTATCAATTGAACCAGAAGGAACAGTCTCAATCCACTGAGATGAATCGCCATCATTGTAATATACGAATGTTCTACCAATCTCTCTATTGAACCACATAGAGCCTGGCCCGATATTACCAGGAGGTGTAGATGAAACCGACATACCAACATTGTTAGACGAAAACGCCCAAGCGCCAGTATTAGAGTTATAGATGTATCTATTACCCGTAATAGTGTCTAGATATATTTGACCGTTAGTTGGTGTTGTAGGAAATGTAAGTGCCATCTGATCCTATTTATAGTAAGTTGGTAAGAGTGTTTGCTACATCTCTTTGATAGCTTCTGATAAACTCTCTAGCGATCTTTCTCTCTGAGATAAGATCATCTAGACTTTCACCTTCTTTAGGATCATAACCAGGCAATAGTTTGAAATCTGTATCGTTTAGAAATTTCTTATATAGTTCAAATTGCATCAATGGAGATATCTCTGGTGTGTATGCTTCTAGAACACCGTTCACCAGTTTGAAGTTTTGTCCTGGAGGAATCTCACCATCATAAGCAAACCATCCCTCTTTTATCATCTGAGGTGTCGCTTCTTGGCCAGCGAGTTGAACGACATTTTCAAAGATACGTTTGATATAAACCATTGTCACCCTCCAAGAAATGGTGTAATTTGATAAGGCACTAATGCTGTAATAGTAGAATCGGCAGCTAAACTATTTTGAGAATTGTAACCCCAAACATAAAATCTACCATCAGTAGATTGTGCCATAAAACTATGAACGGGATATGTTGTGGCCATCCATCCGAGATTAGATACCACAAAGTCACCAGGTAACAAAACTTTGGTGTATGTGGTTCTATTCGTTGTGTCACCAACGCCTAGTTCACCATTACCGTTATAACCTGTGCAGTAAAGACCGTTATCTGCTGTTTTTCTAATGAACGTGGCAGATGTCAATGATTGAACATAATTTGTGCATCCGTTTGATAATATGGCAGCTACACCAGTTTGATTTATAGTTGGTGTAGGATTATTTGTTGTGGTGCCATTACCTAGCTGACCATAACCATTATAACCCCATGTATATAAACTACCATCTGGTTTCAATACAAGACAACCACCCTGCCCATCACCAAAAGAAGCAACATCGGCGATACGACCTGCACCAACATTTGGTGTTATTGGTGTTGAACGATCTGTGGTTGTGGTATCACCAAGCTGACTTTCACCGTTTCTACCACAAGTTCTGAAGATAGTAGTTGTGCCATTATCAAGCAACATTCCCAACCAGGATTGACCGAAATCGCCGCCGTTCCAACCACCAAACCCACCAATCACCTTTGTCAAGATATAACCCGAACCACCACCCCACGCTGATGTAACATTAATAAATGAACTTTGAGGAGTTGTTGTGTTTCCGTTACCTAATTGACCATAACCATTATAACCACATACCCAAATAGTAAAATCAGTTTTTTGAACAACGGTATTACCCCAATAAGATCCCATATTCCATACATTGAGAATATCTGTACCTAATGCTGTGATCTGAGTCCATGAACTTCTATTTGTTGTATCACCGACGCCTAACTGACCAATACCATTGTAACCAGTTGTGTATAGATAACCATCTCTTTTTCTGATTATCAGTCTATTGTAGTCTGGATATCTCTGGGATGTTGTTGGATGATCATAAACATTACTAACGTTTGTTGTAGAAAGTGTCGGGAATCCGTAGGCAGTTGTATTGCCTACTCCCATTTGACCGTTATTGTTTAGTCCCCATGTATAAAGATTGCCATTGGCGAATAGTGCCCACGATCTATTAAACCCGTCGGTACCGCATTGAATCGGATTTGTGGTTTCGTTTGGAAAAGCAACAGCCTTAAATTTGTCTAGACCATACACAGGTACTTGACCGTTCAATCCTCTACCTGTCGCATAATTTCCAGTACCACCACTGGTACCTGATGCTGTATATACTCTACCATTCTGAAATAACATCATACAACCTGCGCCACACTGTGAAATGTAGGTCACATTATTATATCTAAGACTTGAGGCACTGACGTTAGCTGTAATACTATTGACTGCCGCAGCGTTACAAGTAACAGTGTTCGAAGACATGTTACCGCCGGTATCTAAAACGATATTTGTTCTTACGCTACCTGGATGCTGTAGGTTGATTGATTTGATAGTTGACATTATGCAGGCCTCACTAAGAATGCTTGAAAAAATGTAACCGCTGAGCCTGGTTGTATGCTTTGAGCATTATTTCCCTGAGCATATAGTTCAAAATAATCTGAAGTGCCATTGGCATAAGCAAGAGCAGATCCATTGGAACTATTACTATTTGTTCCGTTTCCTATTGAATCGACACCATTTTTAAATGCAGATCCATTTTTATACAAATATGTTGTTAGTCGAGCGGTAGCGGCACCATTCTCAGCGTTAAATGTAAAAAGATAGTATCCAGCGACGTTAGGTGTAAATCTATAGTTTGTTGTGTTATCGTAACAATTTGCTGTATCAAATTCCTCAGTATTAATCTGTAGCTTTGTATATACACCAGCAGATACGCTTTGACCACCGATGTTATAAGCACTAAAAGCAGGACCAAATCCACCATAGAAACCTGATCTACTAATCATAGGTTGTGTAATAGTATTAGAATCCGCAGAGGTGATAACGTTACCTGTAATAGCAGGCAATGTAAGTGTGTTGGCTGTTGACATGTTTGGCACATCAATCGTTATTGAACCACCACCTGATGAGTTTAGTTTAATCGGCATTATTCACCCTTTGGATACTTTTCTTTAACAGCGTCACACTTAGCAATATATTCGTCCATCTTTGTGCTATCACCCTTTTGAGCCCAGTAGTATGCGTCAATAAAATCTATCATTTGTGGATATGATAAACTTCTTAGCTGCTTATAGTTGTAATTTGGTTGTGCTGGTTCAACTAAATTACCATTAACTAATTTCCATCCCACCTTAACATTTTCGTCAGCATCAATCCAATATAGATTATTGTGAACTTCAAATTCAGTGGGAGCTAGGTCTACTACCACATTGTCAAATATTAACGCTTTCATTAATAGTATTCCTCCACAACAACAACTCCAGACACACCATTTGAACCAGAATCGCTTGAAGTGGCGTGAGTGCCTGCACCACCACAACCCCATCCTCTTGATGTTCCACGAGCAATCCAGTATGATCCGCCAGCTCCAGAGCCTCCCCAAAAAGAGTTGCCTCCATTACCACCTGTTTCTTCATTACCGCCGCCGTCGATATTGCCTCCGTGACCATCTGCACCGTATAAGTTTATATCACCTCCACTAGCAGAACCACCACGACCGCCGCCCGCCCAGTTTACAGGTCTTGAACCTCCTGTTGCGGTACAATATGCACCAAATGATGATGTTCCGCCGTCGGATCCGCCTGTATTTGTGTTGCCTACTGATCCTGTACCACCAGAACCAATGGTAACAGCGACAGATGAAACAGAACTAACATCAATTAATTTGATTGCTGTGCCACCGGCTCCGCCACCACCTTGAGCATCGTCTTGGTTATGTGAACCGCCACCTGCTCCACCACCAGTCACATAAACTCTAATTCTTTTTATGCCAGCAGGTCTTGTCCATGTAAAATTTCCAGCAGTTTCAAAAATTTGAATTGACTTTAATCCAAGCGGGACCGAAGAATCCAACGCACTGGCTGATATTGATCCATTTGCAATACCACCAGAAGAGAGACCGGTAATTAGTCCAGATCCACTAATACTAACAGGCATCTATCTTTCCTTACACTACTGTCCAGGTTGAACCTGATGGAACTGTTACTGTTACACCACTATTTAGTGTGATAGGTCCAGCCGACATAGCGTTACGACCTTCAGTGATTGTATAGCTTGTTGAGATGTTAGCAGAGCATTCAACGAAAGCATCTACTGACATATTGCCAGCAACCTCTAGCTTTAGACTTGGGTTTGTATTACCAATACCAACGTTACCATCAGTAGAAATTCTAACTCTTTCAGCACCACCAGCATTCGAGAAAACTAGATTTGGTGATGCTCCTGATGTTGCTCCGATGTAATAGTAATCGTTGCCCGCCGCTATTGAATATCTGACACCAATTGAGTATGTCTCGGCATTTGCTATTAGACCCGAACGTCCACCATATACCAGAAACTTTTGATTTACAGCTAGACCAGTAGTACCAACACCAATCTTATCTAATGTTGATATGATACCATTGGAAGTGACATTACCAGAAACAGTGACATTACCAGTAGCCCAGATATTACCTGAAGCAACAATGCTACCAGTCGTAAATGTATTGGAATACTTATTGAAAACTAATCCAATTGAACCGTTAGTATAGCCAGCATCATTGAATAGTATCTGTGTATTAGTCGTATTCGCATTGACTGGATTGGTAATTAGATTAGTTAGCCAAGCACCAATATCACCATTATAGTAATACTGAACTCCATTAAGAGTGTATATCTGATTATTAGCTGGTGATACTGGAAAGTCTAAAGCTGCCATTTTCTTCCTTTATGCCTGTGCTTCTGACCATCGCAAAACAAGTGCGGCGTTCGCTGTACCTGATGTCGTTCTAATATTGATTGCTAGAATATCAGAGCCGTCAGGATACTTAAAGTCACCACCAAGTGGAGCACCCGTCAACTCTTTTAGTTTACCGATGTCAAGACGATCACTAACAGCGCCTGATGTAGTTGCCTGACCAGCGAAAGCGAACACCTGCTCACCAGGAATAGCATACTGAACACCAGAAGATGGACCAGCACCGATAGTTGACCAAATAACAGTCTGAGAAACCTGAGCGAAACTTGGCTGTCCACCCACGGACTCTGTGTTCAATGCTGTCCATGTAGCATTACTAAAGTTCTTAGGATTGAGAATACCTTCAATAATAATGTTACCAACTAAAGGTGATGATGAACCGCCGGAGACAGCAACACCGACTTCTTCTAGTAGCAACTGAGAACGATTGAGCAATGTCTTAGAACCCAATGGACCAATCTGTGAGTTTTCAACTGATGGAGCAAGACGAATAACGAACGCCGTCTGCGCTGTAGTTGTAAGCGGCATGTTAATTCTTTGATAGTTGAAGATGTAACCACGTTCCGAGTCAAACCCACCGTCAAGAATAAGAGCAGAACCCCAGTGATTGAGTGTCGGACTACAAGTTGTCTGAATCATAATAACGCCGTTAGCGGCTGAGTGAGCAACGTTAGCTCCCGCTGTTAGATTATATGATGATCCGGATTGATACTGTGACATAGTAAAGTTTCTAACAGCATTCGTCAGATTACCTGTACCAGATGTAGTGCTCTTACCATTATAACTAATGATTTCATTGTCAATATAAACGATGCCCGTATTAGGAAAGAACTTAGTTTCTTTGATTGGAATAGTATTCTGTGTAGCATTCATAGCAGTAGTCAAGAAACTAACTGGACAGTCATTCTCGATAGAATAACGAACAGGCAAGTTACCAGAACGCATATAGGATTCGTCATTGACGTTATTGTTTTTGATACGATGTGCTGTTAAGAAGTTACCATCTGAACCACGAACCATGTAATCAATGAAGCCAGCGCCGTACCATGAGAACTGAATAGCCATCATCTGCATTTTGTTTAGATCGATGTTGTATCCACTAGGACCGTTACCGTCGATAGTATCAACGTTAAATTCATTCTGAGGAATTCTCAACTCTCTAATCATACTTGCTTTAATACCTGTAGCAGTAACACCACGATAATCTGGTGTAATGTATGCGGTTATATCATCCGCAACATATGAAATAAAGTGTGTCATACCTCTAATCATGACCTTATCACCAGCTTTAAGTTGCTGAGTAAATCTTGTGCTTGTTCCTGTAATAAGACTGCTGTTTAATGTTGCTGAAACTGTACCAGTAACCTGTGCCGTGGATGATCTTCTAACCACATAAAGTCTATTACCATCGAACTCCCAGAAAATACCGTTCTGATCGTCAAACATACCGGCTCTAACACAAGCGCCAGTCCATCTGTCAATATAAACTCTACAATCAATATCAAGCACCGCACTAGTGGCACCAAGATTTTGTGTAGCAGTAAAGGTGAAAGAATAGTCACTTACGATACTAGTGACGGTATATGTTCCGTTATAACCAGATGTCAATACACTGTTTAATCTAATAATCGCACCAGGTTGTAAACCATGATCGATATTATCTGTGGTTACTGTTACAGTAGAACCAATGCCTAGACCACTGGAGGTAATAGATTGAACGTCATAGTTTGGTTTAAACAATGTACCAGTTGACCAGAAATAACCTTTACCAGATTGATAACGGAAATACTTTTTAGTCTGACGAACTGCGACAGCACCATATGTCGGTGTTCCTGTTTCAAGAACAACACCACCGTCTTGTGGTCGATGGACAATAGATGATGAGTTGAACGCATAAACATTCATCAAAGCTGGAGAAGCAACTGCTGCTCCTGTTCTGGCAGTATAGATGAAAGAGTTTTGTGACGGTACGCTTGTAATAACAAACGGACCAGTTGCTAGGTTGGCATAGTTACCAGATCCAACGTTAGCATATATCTGTGTACCTGGTAGAAGTCCATGAGGAGCATTAAAATTGATCGTCATAACAGAAGGAATCGCACCAGATGATGTGGCATCTTTAACAACGATTTCTGATACCGAGTAGAGAGCACCTCTTTTTGCTAGTGTAGAGGTGATAAACAAATTTTGACCGTTGAATGTTCCTACAATACCTTTAGCAAAGTATGTGACGGATGTAGAAGATGGCACTGAGTTGATGATAAAGTTACCTGCCGCTCTACTGAAACCAACAACAGCAGGATTCAAACTTGTCATACAAATAACTTGACCTGCGACCATACCATGAGCAGAATCGAATGTTGCTGTAATTACACTGTTTGTTGAACTTGTAGCATTGAAGTCTGTGGTAACTGTGGTTACTGTTAGATCGATACCTGGCAATTCGTATGTTGAAGGATAACCACGAATTGTGCCGTAACCTGCCCACTTCGTAGGCTGTAGACCGTATTCAAAGTCGGCGTCAATCATTGACTGTGGATTTGCTACACGAATACGTTCAATGGCGTCAGTACCAAATGCCCATGGTCTAATCTTAACACCGTCTTTTGAATCTTCTACGAATACTTGTAGTTTGTCTGTAGCACTATGGGTTGATGTATTGTAAGCAAGAGTAATAGTTGTATAACCAGCTTCTTTCTGAAGAAGATTTGTGAACAAAGCAGTATCAGCGGCAGTATAGACAACTGTTGTTCCAATAAATTCAGGAGCACCGAAGTTATAGATAATGACGTTTCTTGTTACGTTAGTAACTAGCAACAAATCTTCAATAGACACCTTGCCTGGAATAACAACGGATCCCACTCCCGCCGCTCCCGGTGTGAAAACATATGATTTAATTAACTTCTTTGCCATTTTGGTTCCTTACATTCCAAGTGCTACAGCATAAGCAAGTGACAATGATGATCCACTATTCGCTTTATCGTATGCGGCGTTCGCTGTATTATATATAGGTGATGTGTCGTAGGATGGTGATGTATCAACCCACTGAGATGAATCCACATCTGTATAGTAAACAAGTAATCTACCATAATCTTTATTCCACCACAATGTTCCTGCTGTTGGATTGACAGGCGCAATACTACTGATTTGTACCTTATTGTTAGTAGCATCGAAAGCAGCATTAGCAACATCATAAACAGGATTGATATAACCTGTAACGATAGCGCCTTCAATTGATGATACAGAAGGTGATATTTCAACCCATGAACTTGTATTCGCTGGATCAGTATAGTAAACGAACATCTTACCAAGGTCAGAGTTCCACCAAAGTTTACCGACTGTGAGATCAACAGTAGGAGCAGTTTGTCCTACATTAGCACCACTATTATTAGCTTTATCAAAGGCAGCATTAGCAGTATTATAAGCTGCGTTGGCCAACTGATTAGTTGGTATTAGAATACTAAGATCAATACCAGGTGCTTCTGGAGCAGCCTCAACCCATTGCGCCGAATCTTGATCAATGTAGTAGATATAAAGTTTACCTGAATCATTATCCCACCACAGATTACCGCCAGCAGGAAGAATTGGTGCGGTGTTCTGAACCTTAACCGAAGCTGTGCCAATTGGAACGCCATTGATGAGAATGTTAGAAGCATTAACTGTTCCAACAATATCAAGTTTATAATTTGGATCAGTTCTACCGACACCGATATTGGCACCGCTTGCACTATCTTGAATGCGTAATACTTCATTACCAGCAAGTGTGCCACCGACGAAGAATGATAGTGATTTAAGAGCAGTTGAGTTAGCAGTACCAATTGCTAGATTGCTATTTGATGTATAGAGATAACCGTCTCTTGCACCATTGATTGTCCAACCAGGTTGTGCATAGTTAGAACCGTTGATACCAAAATTGATAAAGTTGCTGACATCATTACCATCATCAGCGGTAACAACAAGGTCACCAGATGATGCAGGACTTGTGCCAGCATTGCGAATGTTTAGCTGAACTGGTCCGTTTTCTGAACTCTCTGCACTGAAGATGGCACCAGCAAGTGTGGTTATCGGTGCGCCGTTTCCAGATATGGTAACTGGATAAGTTGGATTTGTATTACCAATTCCAATGAAGCCATACTGTGACAATGTTAGAATTGGTATAGTTCCAACACCACCATTGTAGAATGTCATAGCATCGTTAGCACCGACACTGATACGACCTCTACCGTTTACATAATCAACTACGATACCATCAGAGAATGAACCTCTGTAATCGTGTAATGAAAAGAATCCATTGTTAGCGGTTGCTGAACCAGAGAACTTTAGATTGCCGGCAAATGTAACACCAGTTGTATTAGCAAGAGCATTGTTTGCTTTATCAAAAGCTGCATTGGCAGTATTGTAAGCATTGTTAGCTGTGTTATAGCTAGGTGTTACTTGCGGCGCTACATTGTTAGCTGAATCAAATGCTGCGTTGGCGTGTCTGAATGCCGCATTACTATTAAAGAATGCTAGATTTGCTGTTGTATAACTTGGGTGAATCTGAGGAGCAACATTGTTAGCTGAAGCAAATGCGGCATTGGCAACATCATAAACAGTGTTTGTTACTGTCCAATTGGAATTGATAGAAGCATAAGCAACATTTACAGTATTGAATGCTACATTTGTTAGATGATAATATCCAGTATCAATTTCTGGTGTAGGTGTTGTTTCTACCCACTGTGAGGTATTACCATCATTATAATAGATAAACAATCTACCAGTAACAGTATCCCACCATAGCTGTCCATTTGTAGGACTTGTTGGCGGTGTAGAAGCAACATTAGCTCCACCAACGTTTGCTTTAGCAAAGGCAGCATTAGCAGTTAGATAAGCATTGTTAGCAGTTCTAAAAGCTGGCTCTACTTGAGGTGCTACGTTATTGGCAGAAGCATAAGCGGCGTTAGCTGTATCAAATGCTACGTTAGATGTGTTGTATATGATAGCAACATTTGATTGTGTCGCATAGGTAGCGGTAGCATAAGCATTGACAGAAGCACCAACATAGTTAGTATAGTTATTACCAGCGGCTCCTACTTGCTGTGTATAAGCATTACCAGCAGAGGCATATTGTTCAACTAGTGTATTGGAAGCAATGTATGTGGTAACTGTTTGTGCTATATTACCTGAAATACTCCACTGTCCAGCGGTTTCAATCCAGAGTAAAGCAGCATTGGAACTTAGATTACCACGATTGACTTCAAGACCAGCATTGTCAATTGGCATAACTGACATTGGTAAATCAGCATTAAGAGTAAGGATATTATCCCCAATCTGTAGTTGCTGAGTGTTAGCATATGTTGTTGTGCCAGAGATTGTTAGATTACCAGTGATACCTACATCACCAGAGATCAATCCACCAGTCTTCTTATAGTATGTGGCATCAGCGAATGCGTTAGCAGATGCGCCAACATAGTTAGTATAGTTATTACCAGCAGTTCCAATATTGGTTGCTGTAGTAAGAGCATAAGAATTAGCAGATGCTCCAACTGTGTTTGTCCAAGCATTAGCTGAAGCAAGACCCACATTAGCACTGTTATAAGCAGCGTTGGCTACAGTGAATACAGAATTGACAGCATCATAGGTAAGATTGGAATGACCAAATGCTGCGTTTGCTGTTAGATAAGCATTGTTAGCAGTATTGTATGATGGTGTAACCTGTGGAGCCACATTGTTAGCAGCGGCATAAGCAGCGTTAGCAGTATCAAACGAAATGTTTGTTGTCTGGTATACCTGTGCTACGTTTGATAGTGTAGCGTATGTCGCAGTAGCATAGCTGTTAGCTGAAGCGCCGACATAGTTAGTATAATTATTACCTGCTGTGCCTACAGTGTTAGCCCAGTTGTTAGCACCAATAGCATTGTTAGCAGCTAGTATAGAAGCGTAGGTATTACCAGAAAGAGTAACGTGGTCTGTGTAGTTGTTTCCAGCAGTTCCTACTGTATTTGCCCAAGCATTAGCACCGACAGCATTATTGGCAGCTAGTATTGATGTATAGATATTGACAGATAGACCGACGTGATCGGTGTAGTTATTACCAGCAATACCGACTGTATTAGCCCAGTTGTTAGCTCCAACTGCGTTGTTTGCTGCTAGAATAGAGGCATAGTTGTTACCAGCAGTACCAGTAGCATTTGAGTAAGCATTAGCCGCAGCAAATCCAACATTAGCATTGTTATAAGCAGCATTTGCTTTATCAAAGGCGCCAGTAATTGTATGAATAGCGTTAGCGCCGCCAAGATAGATGTTGCTTGTGATTAGATCAGTGTTGAGAACCGCATTGATCATTCCATTTGCATATGGAATAAGTTCGTTTGTTGTTGATGGATCTGGACCGGCATGTTCAACAAAGAGGTAATACTGCTTATTAGCATGATCTCTATAAAGACCAGTATGAAGATTTGCTGTTCCGTTGCTATAGTTACCAATAAAACCAATATCTAAAACATCGCCTTGATCATTGTTAGCAGCAAGATAGATTACTGGATCGTTGATAACAACGTTGTTAGCAGCAATAGATGTTGCATTGCCAAGTAAGAAAACGTTACCAGTGATAGACAGATCACCAGTGATTGTCTGTGACGGTGATGTTAGTTTTAGATATGTTGCATCAGCATATGAATTGGAGCTATTGACCATAAAGCCAGCATAGCTATTGGCTGATAAACCGACTGTATTAGCCCATGTGTTTGCTCCAATAGACACAGCATTAGCATTAGCATAAGCAGCATTCGCTAGTGTGTAAGAAGCATTTACTGTCGCATATACGAGATTCTGAACAGTCCAATTGGAATTAGACGAAGCGTAAACTGTATTTGTTAAATCGTAGATAGCATTCTGGACAACCCAGTTAGAGTTGGAAGAAGCATATACAGTATTGGTAAGATCGTATAGAGCATTTTGAACTTGCCAGTTGGAATTACCAGAAGCGTAAGCAGCATTCGTTAGATCATAGTTGGCATTTGCCATAACATAGTTGGCATTTACAGTAGCGTAAACTAGGTTCTGAACTGTCCAGTTGGAATTGCTAGAAGCGTAGATTGTATTAGCTAAATCATAGACAGCATTCTGGACAACCCAATTAGAGTTGCTTGATGCGTAAACTGTGTTAGTTAAATCGTAGATAGCATTCTGTACCTGCCAGTTTGAATTGGCAGAAGCATAAGTGACATTGACAGTATCGTAGGCAGCATTGAGTGTATTGTATCCTGCGTTTGCCATGACATAGTTGGCATTAACAGTAGCATATACTAGATTTTGAACTGTCCAGTTGGAATTAGATGAAGCATATACAGCATTGACTGTTCCGTAAGCAGCATTAAGTGCCTCATAAGAAGCATTACCCATAACGTATGAAGCATTAACAGTAGCATATACTAGATTTTGAACAACCCAGTTTGAATTTGATGATGCGTAATTGGCGTTGACTGTATCATAGGCTGAGTTCAATGCTACATAAGCAGCATTAGACATAACGTAGTTTGCGTTTACTGTGGCATATACTAAGTTCTGGACAGTCCAGTTAGAATTGGCAGAGGCATAATTAGCGTTGACTGTATCTAATACTTTACCGAGATCAGTGTTTGATGATATGAAGGTATTGATTGTTTGTGAAACGTTACCTGTGATTGCCCACTTACCATCAACTTCCATCCACAATAGAGCGGCATTAGAGTTGTGATTGCCTCTATTGACTTCAAGACCAGCATTATCAATTGCCATCACATCCATTGGCAAATCAGCATTCAATGTGATGATATTATCGCCGACTTGTAGCTGTCTTGTATTGGCGTATGTTACAGCACCTGAGATTGTAAGATTACCAGTGATACCAATGTCGCCATCAATCAATTGTGACGGTGCGATTAGTTTTACATAGGTTGCTTCGGTATAGATGTTAGAGCTATTGGCCATAAAGCCAGCATAGCTATTGGCAGATAGACCAACATGATTGGACCAAGCATTAGCAGCAATTGCTAGTGAGTTAGCATTAGAATAAGCAGCATTGGCTAGTGTATAAGCAGCATTGACTGTAGCGTAAACTAGATTTTGAACAACCCAGTTAGAGTTAGATGATGCGTAAATGGTATTGGTAAGGTCATAAACAGCATTTTGGACAACCCAATTGGAATTAGATGAAGCATAAACAGTATTTGTTAGATCGTAAAGAGCGTTTTGAACGACCCAGTTAGAGTTGCTAGAAGCATAAGTGGCATTAACTGTATCATAAGCAGCATTTAGTGCCTCGTAAGAAGCATTACCCATAACATAATTAGCATTTACGGTAGCATAAACTAGGTTTTGAACTGTCCAATTAGAGTTAGATGATGCGTAAACGGCATTAACTGTGTCATAAGCAGCATTTAGTGTGGTATAGCCAGCATTTGCCATGACATAGTTGGCATTGACTGTGGCATATACTAAGTTCTGGACTGTCCAGTTTGAATTAGATGAAGCATAGATTGTGTTTGCTAGTGTGAATAGAGCATTCTGCACAGTCCAATTGGAGTTGGATGATGCGTATATTGTGTTTGCTAATCCAAATACTGCGTTCTGGACTGTCCAGTTTGAGTTTGATGAAGCATACACCGCATTGATAGTAGCATATGCGGCATTGCCCATAACATAGTTAGAATTGGTGGTAGAATATAATGCGTTTTGAACGACCCAATTAGAATTAGATGAAGCGTAGTTAGCATTAATCGTGGCATACGCTGCATTACCCATAACATAGGCAGCATTTGCTGTTGAATATATTGCATTCTGAACTGTCCAGTTAGAAACAGAAGAGTCATAGATGGTATTAGCTAATGTATAAAGAGCATTCTGGACAACCCAGTTAGAGTTTCCTGAAGCATATACGGCGTTGACGGTATCATATGCCGTGTTGAGCGCAACATAACTCGCATTAGCCATAACGTAGTTAGCATTTACAGTAGAGTAAACTACATTTTGAACTTGCCAATTGGAATTAGATGAAGCATAGACAGCATTGACAGTACCATAAGCAGCATTCAAGCAAACATAGGCAGCATTGCCCATTGTATAGCTGACATTAACTGTGCTATAGATTAGATTTTGAACAACCCAATTAGAATTAGATGAAGCGTAGGCATAGTTTGCTACGTTAGCAGCACCGTTGGCATGGTACCAAATTGGAGGAAGATCAGTGATAAGAGCCGCACCGGCCATTGAGCCGCCACCGCCAGTTGTTAATGTAATTCTATTCTTAGGTGTGGTTGTGACATTTAGCTTGTCACCACCGCCGGTTGTGATCTTGATTGACATGCGCTACCTGGTAATAGAGGGTGCTACAAATATCACACCTTCAATTAATCTAGATGTTGTCGATGATAGTGTATCACGAACTTTTACATCAAAAAGATATGAACCTGATCGTAGGTTAGCCGTTTGACCAGCAGTCATTGTGATAAGAAATTCACCGTTTGATGCGTCATAGACAGTGCAGGTAAGATTTGCTGACGTATTAGGTGACAGCAATGATCTTCTAAGGGAACTGGTTACTACATAACCATAGACGTTTTGAGGAAGATTTGTGTTATCATCATTTAGATTGACTGTGGTAGAAAAGTCGCTTCCTTGATCTATGTAAAGTTCTACATATTCTGCCATTGGGTCTCTTTCTTATAGTTCCTACTATTTATATTTATCTGTCCTAGGACCCAATGACTATATGTTTATCACTCCCAGAAAGAATAGGTATTAGCTTTCGGCGATCTTTTTAATCTCTTCTAAAGTATCATAGAATCCTTTTATAGAATGAGGATCTTCAGCAGCTATGACTTTCAATGAATCCAACAGATTAGTGACAGTAGCATATGCATTCTCGACGCTACGCTCATCTCTTTCTTGTTTGACAATAATCTGTCTCATTTCTTTCAATTCATCCAAGGTGACTGATTTACTTTCACCTGTTAGATTTCTAATATCCATCATCTTAGTATCAACACCAGGATCTTTGATATCTTCCTGCAACTTCAACCAATCGACAGGAGCATTCATCAAAATGCGCTTTTCAATTTCCTCGTTGCTTGGAGCAGGTGTATCAAAAATACTCATCATAACATCTGTTCTTGTAGATACTGGATATCCATCAGCGTTTAGTATCACTGATCCGTCGGGATTGAGTGAATTAGCAAGATCGGTTTCAGTTACTTTGTCGGTAAAGTAACGAACGACTATTCCATGTGCCGCTGGATCAACCTTGATTATTCGGTAATGAATGTTCATTTCTTTCCTCTTAGACGATTGGTCCTGTTACGTGTGTATTGTTTATGTAGTTGATGTTTGAATTGCCCACAATAGCATTGCCTCGTGATCCTGATACGCCTTGTGCGCCATTTGCGCCATTGACACCAGATGCTCCATGTGCTCCTACGGCTCCTGCTCCACCACCGGCGCCTCCGCCAGCAGATGATGCCGCACCATATGCGTGTCCGCCACCAGCGCCAGCATTGTTATAAGCACCACCGTTACCACCAGTTCCACCAGTAGCACCTGAAACGCTTAGTCCCGCACCGCCAGAACCAGCACCACCAGTTGTTCCGTTAGTGCCAGCACTACCAGCAGCTACACCACCGTATGATGGATAGTGACCATGAGCATTAGCATGATCACCGGAACCGCCTGCTCCACCGTGACCGCCAGTGCCTTGACCACCTCCGCCTCCACCGCCTTGACCGTGAAAGCTATAGTTAGTGTGATGGGCAAAGTAAGCACCAGTGTGTGAAATGTTATAGCTGTGACTGCCGCCACCGCCGCCTCCACCGCCACCGCCGCCTCCAGCGCCGCCGACAGAACCTGATCTTCCAAGTCCACGAAGACCACCTGTTCCACCGATACCACCTGCGCCACCAACGATAGCGTTTTTATTATTGAGAACAATAACAGCACCAGTTACAGTATCAGCTTGAAATGATGTTCCGCCTGTGCCTCCAGCACCACCAGCAACACCATCACCACCGTTACCACCAGTTCCTCCGATTGCTCCTGTGCCGCCACCTCCACCAGCACCGCCAGTGTTGGTATGAACTGCGCCGGTACCGCCTACACCACCTGAGCCAGCAGCACCTGGTGAAGAGTTTGCGCCATCTGCGCCAGAAGCACCAGTGGCTCCTGTGTATCCTTGAGATGCCTCAATCTTTGCGTTATTCTCTACATAGATCCATGTGCCAGCTACCCATGATGCACCTGTTCTAAAAGCAGCGGTAGCAGTAGCATTTGATGATGTAACGTTAGCATTGATAAAACAAAGAATGTTAGCAGGATATGTTGGACTATCCGCTAATGAATATAGATTAACGTCTTGTGTAGGAGACGATATGAAAACTATCTTTGATGGTCTTACAATTGGAGTAAGGAACATTAATTACCTCACGTCAGGTAGATAAGAACCGTATAGATTTGTTCCATCACAGACGAATGAGAATAGATCACGACGATTAGCAGTTGTAGTCAATACTGGCGCAACACCAGCAGGCCACTTGAATACTGAATTCCATGTAACGGTTCTGTTACCAGAGCCATCTTGTATAATATGAAGAATGTATGAACCGATCTTTAGATTTGTTGGGGCAGCGATTGCTCTATTGCCACCAAGTGTGACTGTAGCAACTGAACCGAGAGATGTGTCCCAGTTGATTGTAGCACCATCTGTCAATATTTGATTAGCAATATTGGCATTGATTGTGACTGTTCCTGTGAATGTAGGACTGATCTTAGGAGCATATGTGATATTAGCAAAGCTGTTAGCTGATGTTCCAACGTAATTTGTATAGCTGTTACCAGCGGCTCCAACGTTATTAGCCCAACCTGTTGCTGTTACACCTGTAGAGAATGCTAGAGTGTTTGCCCATGCGTTAGCGCCGACAGCATTGTTAGCAGCTAGAATGGAAGCATAGTTGTTAGCAGCGGTAACAGAGAATTGAGCATTGCTATTAGCTGCCGCAGCATATGAAATAGCAAGTCCTTGTAATGTGTTAGCTGTAAATGCGGAAGCAACATTTGCTGTTGCGGAATCATTCAATGAGGTTGATGTAATGATATTGACGTATAGATTACTTGATCCAGAGATACTTGTAGGAATAGATACGGTATTGGCATTAGTGGTGTTACAATAAACTAGCTTACCATTAAGAACAGTAATTATCTGGTTAGTTGTTGTTCGCCAGTAATCAAATGTATCTGTGAGTGCGACGTTTGCTATTGCCATTTTATCTTCTCGCTAGTCCTTTTAGTAAGTCTTTGATCTCGTTGATATCGGTTCGTAACTCGTCAATTTGATTTTGTATTCTGTCAACCGCTTGTTCTCTTCTTTTACGTTTCTTATAAGCGGCTAATGCTTCATTATCCTTATTTATAAGAAATCCCTCAGCGGTTCTATAGATACCTGGCTTGTCGGTTCTTCTATCGGGTCCTAATGTCTCTGTCACTTCCTGCATTTCTTTCTGTTATGAGATTGAGAATAACGTTTCTTTCTGTCTCAGGTGTCAATTCCGATTCGATATCGGTACAGCCGTGAACCTCTATCAACTTATCAACTATACTTAGCCACAACTCTGCTTGCTCTTTATCGTAACCAACCATTGTAATAATTCGTCTACCGAGCTTCTTTAGTATGGTTGGCGGAACAACGGTACAGCCAAGCAATACGTGATGATCAGTGAGGGTCACAGGATAATCAAAGCCTAATCCTAAAAGCGGTTTCTTCGTTACAATAGTATGACCGTATAGCTTGATACATTCATATACTATTCCATTGCGATAAACTTTGCTATTATCATACACCTCAGCATTGTTACAAATAATAGCATTATCATAGATTTCCGCATTTTCATAGACTTGTGCGTTATCCATAACTCTAGCGTTACCAAACACTTTACTGAAACCACTTACTCTAGCGTTGTCTCTAATAGATGCGTGATCAAATATCATAGCATCACCATAGACTTTGGCACGATTGGTTACAGAAGCATTTCCAAATACACTAGCACCATCGTTGATGATAGCAGCATCAGTAACAAAGGCATTCTCAAAAACTCTGGCATATGGACCAACAAAGCAGGTATCATCTACCTTTGCTGTGTTTGCTACCCAGCCACCTCCACGTGGGTGTTGGTGTGCTGGTACTGGTCCATTGCCAAAATCGTATTCGTGTATTTCTCTAAAATCATTCTGTAGATCAAATTCAATTTCCATTCATCACCTTATATCTGTAGTGCGATTGTTCTCAAATCACCAACACGTGGATAGACAGCGGTATTGTTTAGTGTATTGACAAGACCAATCTTGATAGCGAAATACTTGTAGCCAGTGAATGTGATACCAGCAGCATTAGTATATCGAACTTCGCCATTAGGACCTGTCAAGTTAGCTGTAGCAAATCCATATGTGTATTCTTTGTAGTCGTTTCTGTTTGCTAGTGAAGAATACTCATCGGCTGATGATCTTGACATTTCAATCCATGGTGCGTTATCAAACAATGTTGAGTCTTCACGATGAAGTATCTTGATCCAAACTTTAACGTCTGTATTAGGTGGACGATAAGCAGTTAGAACAACTTGAATGTCCTCTGCGTCTTGTCCCTCTGCTAGAGTTACAGTCTTGGAGATGTATCTATTTATTAGCTCACCACCAGAGGCAGCAGTTTCGCCACCAGAGTTAGCACTAATAATGTTATCTAGGTAGATTGAATGTGTTCTGCCCATATCAAGAACAGGAGAAACGCCAATCTTACCAGTTAGGAATGTTGCTCTAACTTGATTAGAACGAGCACCGCCTAGAGCCGATGTTTCATTGCTCTTTGAGTGTAGTGCTTGCTCGGCATCGTAGTAATATGTTTCTGATGGTTGAACGGAAACATAAGAACCTTCTACACTTGTATTTGAGTAAGAACGCATAGCAAACTTTAGATCGGTATCTTTGAAGTTCATTGTCGCAGGCTCAAATGAGATTGCGGAATATCTGTAGTTTCTTATCTGACCAATTACACCGTTGTAATCTGGTGCGGCGACACTAAAGATATAGTCATTAGCTGAGAAGTTACCATCAGAGTTTGTTAGCTGTGCTATGCTGTATGTGATGGCTGAGTTTGTTGTCGGACCATCAACATAGTAGTTTAGAACACCACGACCGTATGAAACAGAGGTAACGTTTGCTGAAATGCCACGATAGACATTGTTAGCAGCAAAGACGTTGATTGTTTCACCAACAGTATATCCAGTGTTAGACATTGAATATGTTGAACCGTTGATAGCAGATACGGAAGAGTTAGCTAATGATGTAACACCCTTTAGAATATCTGTTGTCTGAATTGTTCCGTTAGATGAAAGAACTAGTTTAGAACCAGTGGTGAATACATCACCTTGTCTTGGTTTCAAGCTCTTTGATCTACTCTTGAGTATTAGATTTTCAACTGGCTTATTACCAAGAATAGCTTCGCCTTCTGTATTAGTAACGAAGTTTGCTCTGTAGAACTTACAGGTCAAGTCAACGTCAGCAATAATATCCCAGTTGATGTTATTGTTTGTCTGATAGAATGCCCCAGTGTTACGACGGTTGTTATACTGTCCTTTGCCGTTGAGATCATCTTGACCCAACTTAGCAGTCCAGAAGTATGTATCTGGGTTACTATCAATAGGATGTATGATAAACGCATACATTGTATTGTGATACAAGAAGAGTGGTGCTTTGAACTTGACGTTTAGAGCATTTGTCTTACCATCTGTGGATATCGGAATATCATCAACATTCTCATACCATACTTCGGAGAATGGAACTTGATTTCTTGTAATAGTTCCACCAGCAGACATTTCACGAATTTCAAACCAGATACCTTTATCTCTGATACGAGAAATAAAGAGATCAACACTTGTTAGGAACATACCCTCTTCACCATTTGGCGCCTGAGCCAAGAATGAGTAAGCGGAACAATGCTTACCTCTTGGTGGAGGTGGAGGTGGAGCAGCAATGTCTTGGAAGGCACTGTCACTATATGTTTCTTCAAGTTCTTTGTCGTAATAATCAACGTGTCTTGAAGAGTAAATTGTTCTTTGTTTTGTTACTGCGGTACCAGAAGCATAGAAGAATGCTCTACCACCAGTTGATAGATCGTCACTTGCTCCGAGTGGTGAAACAGACGCTTCATTTACAGGAATAAATGTATCAGCAACTACAAGCGCACGGCTACCACAACGGAATCTCTTCTCATTAGGTAGACGCATTTGGAAGTATAGTGTACCATTAGCATCAGTAACAAGTTCTGAGCCTTCCGCCGGACCACCCTGGATCAACAAATCTTCGGCTGGTGAATTTTCAACACCATCAGTAATAGCTGTATATTGTGTGTTGGAGATTGGACGTGTATATGATGCCATTGGCTCGTTATCAAAGAATGTCCAAACTCTTGTGAATGGCTTCATTGAGGTACAAGCAACAGTGATTACCTGAGGACGAATATAAGGAATTGATTCAGTATTGATAATCTTATATCCGCTTTCCGCTGTCTGAGTAACATCAGAAACCCAATGCTCTGTACCGGTACGAACATTGTTGTAAACTGTCTCAACAGAAACACCACGACCGTTACCTGGTGGATTTAGTGAGTTAGCAACATCTCTTGCTTCATCGTATGTTCTATAGAGATTGCCATAGTTATACGCATTTCTATTTGAGCCGTTGCCTGTATAGACACGATAACCAACAACATACTTTTTCCAAGCATTCCATTCGGTGCTTGTCAATACTGACTGATTGGTTAGAACGTTTGTCTGTGTCCATGTGCCAAGATTAATTTGTTCGTCAGGAGCGGTAGAAACGTCAACCCAAACGTCTTGCTCAGGGAACAATCTAACCTGACCAACGAACAACCAGTCACGGCGTTCGATGTTTCTGTCAGATGTAACCCATGACTGATTCCACAATAATTCTTCTGAATAGTTTAGTGTAACAAGATCATCATTCTTTACAACGTTTGTTCCACTAACATAATCATAACCAAATGAGTCCATGGTGTATAGTGGACGAAGAACTTTTTCATCAGGATCGACACAGATATGATGATCGTTGTTGTATGTTGCTGCTAATGACTGATCACGGAATGAATCGGTAAAGATACCATTCTTGAAACGATCAAGACCATCACCATCTAAGATGAGTAGATCAGAAGCAGCCTTTTCTAGAACGGACAATGCTGTGTAGTATTCTAGATTGACGATACGCTGTTTCAATGTACCAATGTCACGCATAGTAAATCTAGCGTTTGACATCTTCTTAGTGGATGTTGCTAGATCATAGCGATTGATTGATGAAGCATAAGCTGGTGACAATGATGGATATGGCACAATGTTGAGAACAGCAATAGTCATTGTACCAGGAATTGCTTCTGGTGTGATTGGGAAATTGCTTGGTATGCCAGTGATGACTTGGAATCTCTTATCCTTATCTACAACAAGCAAGTCCTTACGACCCATGTATGTTGTATAGTCATATATAATCTGACTTGATGAAGCAGGTATTCTCAAACCATTTGTTGAGTTCTGATAAGCAAATGACCTAGCTGGATTCTCTGTTGCCGTCGCAGGTGTTGTACCTGTAGGACTTGTGCCATCGGCAGAGTTTGTCTTTACTGGTCTAAAGTCAAGATAGTTTCTGAGATTATACTCTTTACCATTTACTGGTGACTTGTAGATAGAAACATTTTCTGTTCTGATATCTACTGAGGAATCATATAGAGCATCATTATCCTCAATTGGATAGGAGTCAATTGAGAAGTAACCAGCACGGGATGTAAAGTTTGGCTCAAAGTAATCTAGTTCAACTAGAAGACGATCAGTAGCAGATAGACCAATACCAGTTGGTGTAATTGTGCCATGATCATAGTAACTATCACGTTGACCGTTATCAAACTTGAACAATGTTGTAACATCTGTGCCAGCAGTATTAGATGTTGGATATGTTCCTCCTGTACCAAGTCTAATGCTCTTAACTTGATAAACATCAGAGAAGCCTAGATCGTATGGACCAGTTGTTCCTCTTGCGTTCGTGTTACAATTAATTCTAACGTAACGGCTTGCTCTCTTGAGCTTTTCAATTTCCTTAGCCGCTGTTCTAGCTAACTTATATGTCAATGTAGCATTTAATGTAGTCGGAAATGTTTCTTTAAGATCAAAAGTCAATGATGTTGGTGTTGCCACTACTGTTCTAGATACACCTGCGGCTGAACCTTTACCAGTAAGATCAATAATATCACCAGTTTTATATGCTTTAAAGAATGTGTTACCTGATAGACCGGTAGGTAATCCACCAACAACTGTCAAGCTGGTATCGTTAGTGATTGCTGAAATGTAATATGTTCTTGTGTTGCCGACAAATTCAATTTTGTCACCAACGTTTAATCTTGTGAAAGCTGTACCTACACCGCTGAGTGCGGATGTTCCACCAGTACCATTAACAGTACCTGTCATTGTAATATTAGCTGAGGTGTCTAGTGTTAATCTTAGTTCGGATTCTTGTGCGGCAGAAAGTGTCGTTGAACCATATGGGAATGTTTCACCAGTGCCAGCAATAGAGTATGTGAATGTGCCATTAGCAGCAATTGGTGAGATACTGTCTGTTTTGTTGAAATAGAATGTTGTAGCATTGATTGTTGGATTATCAATATCTCTTACACTCTTAACATATTCATCACCAACATAGTATAGTAACTGTGAATTAGGCACTTCGTAAAGAACGGCTGCGCCGGCATCCAATACAATATCAGCATAACCATCAGAAGCAGAACCATCGTAATAAACGCTTCTTACGTTAGCAAAGCTGTTGCTACCGAGCATATTGACATCCATTAGATAGATGTTATATCTGGCATCATATCCTGGTGTACCTGTTGAGTATTCAAATGATGCTACGTTAGCTGTACCGATAACTCTACCTGATGGTGATGTAGCACCTGACCATAGATTGTTACTAATACGGCGTTGAGGTGTATCGTAAAGAGAAACTGCTGTTGCTTTGTCTAATACCCATGAACCTACGGTGCTATTAGCAGTAACATATGAACCTAGTGTAGCGGAAGCAATTTGCTCTCTAAACTGTGAAGTGGCTAGACCTTTTTCAATCTGTAGTTCGGCTGTATCAAGATTGTTGATCTCATAACCTTGAACATAACCAAGACCAGACGAAACGCCGACGAACAATAGACTATTGTTACCGTTGGCATAACGACCAAAGTTTGAACCTGTGTCATCATGTTCTCTAATCTGAACATCCATACCACGAACAACATAATCGCCAGACTGATCAAAAAGACGTTTAGCCATCTCATCTTGAATGATGTTATACTGTGATCTCTCAAAGTATGACTTAACCACACCATTCTCAATACTAAACAATTCCACAAAATCAGGAGCACCGATTGGATCATCATATGGTCTGACAGTTAGAGTTGGTGTTAGCTTTAGACGATCTGCGCCAGGTGCGGCATAGTTAGATGCTTCTAGTGCTGGATCTAGTAATGATGTATCCTGTGAAGCATTGATAATGTCTTCTGTTACGAAGAAACCAACCTTACATGACGGATTTGGATTATATCTATCGAGAATGACTGACTGTGTTTCAAAAGAGATAAAGTGGTTCTTAGCAAAGAATACACCTTCATCAATCTTAAATCTTGAACCGAAGCCGACGTTAGCAACTGGATCTGTATTGAGAACAACAAGTGTCTTTGTTACACCACCAACGTTTGCTGATAGTGTTTCACCAGCAGTAAAGATTTTCTGAATGTTGTTTGAACTTGATGTTGTCTTATACTTAACGTATAGTGTCTTTGTATTTGAGTTTGACTGTGTACCTGATACAACATCAACAACCGCTGCGGTAATGTTTGATGTAGCACCTAGAACGTCAACGCCAACGAAGTCACTGATGGTAACGTCATTGTTTGATGCGTCATAATCTTTAATCTTAACGTAACGAATACCTGAACCTGTATTAGCACCACCGTGTGTTTCTAGTGTGAAGCCACCAGGAATAACAATAGAGCCTTCTTTGAATACATGCTTGCCGAAACGATTAATCTGTTCTTGAAGGGATGACTGGATCTGTGTTAGTTCACGGGCTTGGACTGCGTAGCCTGGCTTAAATAAAATTCTATAGTAGTTACTATCAATGGTATAATCATCGTAGTAAGGAGTAACATTGAAGTCAGTTGTCAATGTATTATTTGCTCTATTATAAGCCATTTTTATCTTTTCCTTTTAGAAATTCAGAACGATTTTGTAATCTTCGGCTTGGTCATCAGCCCTTTGAATAGCAGTCATGTTATCTGTATATAGTAGATTTCCGCTACGTGGTTCTAATGTTGGATTGGTAATAGCACTAACAAAACGGGCAGCGGTTGTATTAGCACCAATAAGCAAGTCTTTTGATGGTATACCATTTGTATTTGATAACTTGATAACGTTATTACCAGAATCCCATTCTACAACATGCCCACTAAAGAATGATGATGCTAATGAAGCACCTTGATAAACTACCTCATCTTCGACATACTCAACTGAGGTACCGTTCAATGATAGAACTGTTAATTGTGAGAATGCTGGTAGAGATGACATTGTTGTAACACCGTATAGGCGAGGATCTTCAATCAATGAAATCTGTCTGTAATCGTTATGTGTGGTCAATACACCGCTTTCGGTATCTTTGATCTGAACATCCATAATCAAATATGAACCACCAAGTTCTATTATAGGATCTAATCCGTGACCACCCTGAGGACTGATGATTGCTCTAGCTGATGCTCCAGCACCTGTAGTCGAACCAAGCGTAACATTAGCATATGTATAGCCATAACCTAGATTGTCAATGACGATTGACTGAACAGTATTTGATGATGTATTCAATACAGCAAAGGCGTTAGCATAAAGACCATCGCCTGTGATTGATACGACAACATCGTTTGCTGTGTATCCAGAACCTGCGTTTGTTACATTGATAACATGAATAGCACCATCAATAGCATTCTCTTGAACGATCCATTGCTGGCTGTTATCGCTTTGTGCTAGAGTTTTGACTGGAATAAATGATGGTGTCAAAAATCTTAGTTTCTCTTCCGCAGTTAGACTATACATATACTTCCAGTTATAACCATCTGCGGTCTGAAAGTGTGTAGTTGTAACAAGAATGTTTGGCATAACCGTAGAAGGTGCGCCATTGTTATTAGATAGACACTTGAATATGTTATGCTCGGATGTCATAACATAAAAGTTGTATGAAGAGTCGAATAATTGTAGGGAATCAATTAGATCGTCATAAGCATCATAAACAGTACCAGATGTCCAGTTGATACGTGGAATAGCATGTCTGATATTGTTACCTGTAATTCTTTTGCCACCAATCATGTTCTTCCAGATTTGATTGGTATTGACTGCGGACGTGTTAGCCTGAGGTGGAGCAGCATCGTTTGCCCAAGTAGCGGCTCGACCAAAAGTCAAATAGACGTTTGATGATGATGGTTCTGATACGGATTCTTTGACTTGCTTGGCGACAAAGATATCGAGATTTTTAGAACGTGACGATGACAAAGGCTGATCCTTCTCTAATTATCTACTTATTTATAAGGCGAAACATAGGCAGTGCCTTCCATAACCGAGCCAGATACAATACCAAGACCAGAATGAGCAACCGCATTGATAGTGTTTGTATGGCGAATTACCGCACCAGTCACTTCATTTACAGTGTTAGGTATAAAGACTTGTGATCCATATATTGCCGCTGAGTTGGCAATACTATCGTTAGCGGTATAGTATATATTGTATGTGTTGGTGCTATATTCACTCTTGATCATATAGACACCGTTAGCTAAATCGGTAGCAGATGTGAAGAACTCAATATAGACATTATCATTAGGTGATAGTTCATTATCTGTTTTGAGTGTAGTAAATCTAATATTGGAATAGTTATTTGTCTGATACCAAACTCTGACATTGCTATTACCTGTAGCAGGTTTAGCAACATTGATTGTAAATACATCAGAGCCTGTCTTGATTGGATAGTAAATGCCATTTGATGTATTAGCCTGATCACCGCTTGTAAATGCGATATAAGCAGCATTACCATTTGACATTGGATGACTAGCAATAACAATCTTAGATAGCTTCTGATAGACACGGGATGTTGAACCAGCAAAGATTACATTCTGTCCAGTGATATTGAATGTATTACCGTCTTGAACACTGGATACAGTATAGTAACCATTACGTGTGTTTCCTGTGTCACCACCAAGGAATAGAACGTATGTCTGATCTCCAGCAGCGAATCCGTGATTGTTTGCTTTTACAGTAATCTTTCTACTGATTAGATTTGCTACACCAGATCCTACGTTAGCGGTTGTCATGTTAGGATGTAGAACGTTGAATGTGTTGGCGTTCTTTACACCACGAACTTGATAGTAACCATTTGCTAGTGAGTAATCTACTGTCTGGAATTGAATATAGACATTATCATTTAGTTCTGGTCTGCTATATGGCAGTGTGATCATAACGTCAGGATTATATACAAGAACGTTACCAACGTTGGCGACACCATCGCTTCTTTCAGTCAATGGATTAGTAACAGAGAAATGACTTATATTGGCTGATGTTACTGTATAGTTTGTGTTTCCAAGATTAGCCCATGTGTTTGAGTTTTTGAATTGTAAGAATACAAAATCACCTTGGGTATATCCGTGATTGAAATAAGAAATAACAATATCATTATTGGCAGCGGAATAAGAAGTATTGTGATTTGATGTATTAGCACTATACGAACCAATAACAAACTCGGCATTTGCTGTACCAGTTAGAACATTTGGTGAGAATACACCGCTAGTGTATCCCTGTACCTGATACATTGTTTTGTGTGGTAAAGTTGATGACTCGGTATTAGAGAAAACAACCTCAACGTTTGTGTTTGTGAGTGTTTCATTATCAAAGACGATATCATATTGACCAAATAGTCTAGCGCCTGCAGGATGTGATAAGTCTTTTACTGCGGCTCTATACTTGTTGATTGTCTCATCAACCTTGACAACGTATGAGAACTCTTGATAGTAATCTCTGTCTTCCAGGAAGTTATAGCCAGAGATGTGTCCATCATCGTTGATGTATCTGCCTGGATATGAGTAAGCACCAGTAACGTATGATAGCTGTGCGTTAGCGTTACCGTTACCGAGTCCTGTTAGATCAAGTGTTGGATTATCTGTATAGCCATAACCACCAGAAACAACGGTCATTGCTTGAATTGTACCGATGTTAGAAACTGACTGAATGATTTCTTCGTTATGTCCAATGATTGCTGTTACAGCGATATTAGCACCAGTACCTGTTCCTGATACAACATTAGCTGCTGGTAGATTGGTCGGCTCATATCCTGATCCACCAATAATGTGACCAGGCATTTGCTTAAACTTGACTTCTGTAATCATGCCATTAGCAGCAACGTTTGTTACGTTGGCAATAGCACCAGAGCCAGCACTACCTAATGGGTTAAGAAATTCGATGGTATCACCAGCAGTATAACCTATACCACCATTGATAATCTGCATCTTGCCTATAATACCCATCTTCGATATAACAGAATTAGCAGAGATAGCAATTGTAATTGGCGGAATGTAGTTGTTACCACCAGAAGCAATTGCTAGTGAGAAAGCAGGTCCACAATTACCATACACAAAGTATGACATTGAATTAGCAAAGCCAGCGGAATCATTAGCTGGATCTATAATAGATGATTTGAGATTGGAGTATCTATTGTTACCGATAGCTGTATTAGCTTCGAGATTGATTGTTGACCAGATAACATTATAGCTATTTGGATGATAGAAGCCACTTTCATCAACGTCGGCAACGGTACCAGACGCACCAGAGCCTGAACCGAAGATTAGTAGAGCATCATCAACTTGGAATCCTGCGCCGCCTTTGACAACACCAGCAGCCTGAATTGTTCCTTTGGTAACCTTTGAGATGATAACCTGTGCGCCAATACCAGTGTTACTAACAATAGGAACTGTGGTGCCTTCTGTATAACCAGCGCCGCCAGATACAATCTGAACCGATGTGATAATACCAGAGAATAGATTTGCTGTTAGAAACTTATCAACACCTTCTTCGGTATACTGAGTATAGATTTCTTCCGCATTCAAGAACTCTTTATAGATATTAGAGAGTTTCAATTCATAGATAAGCTGTCCTTTGTCATAGTAGGTATCAACCTTCTCGACAATAGCAGTAGCGTTTGATGATATGCCTTTGATGAATGTGTTACCAAAGTTTGTCGCTGCTATAGAATTAGAAACGTTATCAACCTTGACGCCTCTAACTCTCAATGACTTTTCAATAAACCACTTACCATCAGAAGCACGAAGAATGTCGGTCTTTGGATAATAGAACTGAGCTTCTTTGTTGAATAGAGCTTGAACAATAAACCGAACAGAACTCTCACTACCAGATGATAGATAGAACTCTTTGGCGTGTTTTAGTATGTTTGTTCTATCGGCTAGAACATTGTCAGGAATATACTGTATGAAAGTATCATACATCTTCTGTAGGAATGAGATGTAATCGTAGTCATCTCTGACATTCTGATCATTGGTATGATCTTCAAGGACGTGTTCATATAGCTGATCAATATCTAAGTTTCGTAGCATGTTCTTGGAGAGATAGAGAGCCTCGCCCTCTTGCTCCATTGCTTTATAATAGTATTCTAGAAACTTGATAAAGGTATCATGCTCTTCCCTGACGAATGCAGGAAGCTGTCCAGAAACTAATATTGATGTTTTGCTATTTGATGATAATGACATAAATTATTTTTCCGCAACCATTTCGAGAGTAACAGATTGAACATTGTTTTCGTCCATCGTCAATATTCTGTTTCTCAATGGTTGAATGATTTCTGTACCAGATACGATGTTCATTGTTAGAACGTCTGTGTCGTAATAGTCATTAGAAACAACGGCGCTTGGCTGAATAGCATTCAATACAACCTCACCAGTATCATAATCGACGGTACCAGCGTTTTCATTAATAACAATCTTGTTACCAAGTGTATCATAGTAATATGTTCTAAGAATACCGTTTCTTGCTTGTAGAACTGCTTTAGCGGTTGACTCGGTGCCAACTTGTCCATCGTCAGTGATTGTGACAGTAGCACGGGAATAATTGATGCCTTTGTTTGTTACCTCAATAGATGTAACCTTACCATTGACCACACTAGCAACTGCGGTAGCTCCTGTACCGTCGCCAGTAATACTGACATTAGCTGAGATGTAATCTCTACCTGGTGTGATAAGATCAATAGCATCAACACCTGTGAATGAGTTTGGCACCTCTTCATAGAACACGTTTCTAGAAACTAGACCGCTATCGAGAACTGTAATCTGTGGGAAAGAGTATAGCTTATTAGTGTAAGTTCCTCTTTCAATTGGTGTCTTGAAGTAATAGTAATACTTCTTTGACTTAGTTGTATCAATAACCTGACGGCTTTGTAGATAGATTGAGATATCGGAACCAGTAATTGCTGGATCTGCCTTTTCAATATAGCTTTGTAGTTTTGCTTTCTTGAATGTTGAGCGATAGGTATTCAACTCATCATTAGCATAATCAAAAGCAGCCTGCTTAACTAGCTGTAGAATTTCTGTTGCTGACTTTGATGTTAGTCCTGGATTGTAATAGACTTTACCACGAACTGTGACAAAGATATAATCAGGATCAACAATAACTGGTGTCACAGTAACGACGTTCTTATTCTTGATTAGGTTAGTCTTGATATTCTCTTTCTCAAGGTTTGTCAGTGTATAGAAACCTTTAGTCTTGATAGAGATATAAACCTTTCCGTAAACTGGCGGATCGTTGTCTTCGCCACCCCAGATAGAAACGGCGTCAATGTTCTGATATTCTTTGACTAGAATTGTTTCATAGTCACGAACAGTAACGCAACGATTTTGTGCTGTGTAATACTGTGGTGCTCTTAGTTTAACTCTATCAATGTCTTCCTTATCAGACCCGGTTCTTGAACTTGAAACGGTTGTAACACGAACATTGCCGGTATAGATATCACCGACAGGCTCAACTAAGTTAAACTTGGAAACATCATTGCCCATTGAACCCTGTGTATCAACATATGTGGCGATAACAATGTTACCATCTTTTGGACGATAACCAAGAACACCGTCACCAAACTGTAGTGTATAGTTTAGGTTCTCGTTCTCTTCTAAGAAATATACTCGGCTGTTTGCTGTGATTGTTGTGATATCAGTTGAGAGTAGAAACTCTTCTGTATAGGAATTAGATGCTGATTCCTGAACTGTGATTGTTAGTGTGTCAGTATCAACGTTAGCTGATGGAATCTCAAATCTTGCTGTCTTGTTATTAGATGACATGCCAAATTGCTGAGTGATAACCTCACCCTGCTTGATCCACACATTAGGGAAATAGAATGAGTTACCTGACTTACTAGCTGTATTAGAATTGAGTGTTACGAATGGATATGATGTGCCTTCGATATCAGCACCAAGTAGTCTTGTGTATTTGTCCAGTGTGATTGTGTGTAGTGACTGATTTTCTGAAGCGGTTGGTGTAACACGGAGATTGATCATTGCCTCTGCCGCATGTGGTGATGTCGGCACATAGTTGATCAACTTAGCTTGTGAGATGATGTTCTGTCTAATCTGAGCGGTATCTAGAAACGCTTCGTTAGCTACCATGTTCAAGTAGTATGAATTGTAATAGGTGTTGTAAGCGAGAATGTCTAGTAGAACGGACATACCTGAGCCTTCAAAGTTATAATCAGAAAACTCTGACTGGCTGCCAAGAAATGTCTTTAGATTGTTTCTAATAGAGTTGAAATCTAGTTCCGAAACTCTGAGGGTTGTATTTGCTCTAGACATTGATTACCTTATTTTTTCTAGGAATAGATTAAATGTCGCTGGAGTTTCAGTATTCAATATTACATATTCCAACTGGACATTGAAGCCGTGATTGTCAGTATCAGCATAAACATTTAAACGTGTTATTTCAACTCTAGGCTCATAAGTATTTATTAGTCTTCCTAAAGCATCTTCTAATAGTGAAGCGGTGATAACATCGACGTTATCGAATAGTAGTCTAGGAACATCTGAGCCAAGAGACGAGTTAAACGGACGCTCATAATAGCTAGTAAAAATTAGATTGCGTATTGATCTTTTTACAGCATCGACACCTTTTTTCTTATTGATGTCGCCAGTAATCGGATTGATCATGAAATCTAAATCAAGATCAGAATAGTCTGGTTGTCGGCTAATGTTTACTTGTGCCATCTTAGTCCTCTACCCATTTATACTATTTATGCCCAATTCTTAGTCTCACTATTTCCAGCAGGCTTATCTGGAGCATGAACACCACGAGACTTAGGATCATCTGATGCGAACTGTCCAAAGTCAAAGTCCATCTGTAATCCTAAAGCAGACATTATATTAGATAATCCAAGGCCCGAGTTAAGATTGAGACCAGACGGACCATCAACATTAACACTTGATTGACCAACGATGGTTGTCATTGTCTGTCCTTCAATACTTGTCTTTGCTCCGCCAAAGTGAGCGTCACCTGTTGCTCTCACATCAACTTTTTGTTGAGCTTTAACCTCAACACTACCAGCAGCAGATTTTGCTTGAATGTCTCCAGTAGTTGAACTAATGCCAACGTCTTTATCTGCTTTGACTTGAACGCCGTTTGACTTTGACTCGATGCCAAAGTCTTTCTCGGCTGTCATCTTGATAGCTTCGTCAGAGGACTCATAGTTCATCTTACCTTTTGACTTGACATGAACCTCACCGTCTTTTGTCTCTGAGTGAAAGTTTCCTTCTTCGATATTCTGTGTGATATTTCCCTTTTTGACTGCCATACCAATACCGGAAGCGGAGCCAAATAGTAACGAGTCTGACTGAGAAGCAATAGTAGTGGAACCTTTAGACACATAAGCAATAGCACCACGGGCAATCTTACTAGATGAACCCATGAGCTTTTTATTCTCGTTTCTTGCTTGTGTATCAATATTTCCTAGAATTTGTCTGTTATGATTTTTAGCAGCTAGATTGAAATTACCCAATACTGTGAGATTATAGTCTTTGTGGCAGGTAACATTATAGTCACCATATACTCTAAGCGAAGCATCACCCTTGACTGTGATATCCTGTGCGCCAGATATAGTCATACGATCTTCACCAAACGTCACCTCATACTTGCCATTATGCGCTGTGATATGTAATGAGCCATCGTGCGCCATCTGAATAGATGTGCCGCTGCGGTGCTGTAGTGTGACAGTCTCTCCGCCCTTTGTATCATCTAATTGTAGCACATGACCAGATCGTGTCTTCCAACTGAAATAGTCAGGATACGATCCAGCCGACTGAGCTTTACGAGCATCAGACTTATGTGGCTGCGTCCATTTTGGAGGCGTTTCTTTTTTCATTCTTTCATACCTTAAGGATTAGGATTAAACGATACACCAAAATTACTACTAACTGATTCCGGAATACTTTCTAGTGAATCCGGTAAGAATTTATCTAGTGCTATTGGATTGCCGCCTTTGACTGTATCTTCTACAATCTGCGTCATTCTTTGTGTGTCGCCATCTTGGTTTAATTTCTTATGCATACCCTTGGCGTCATTCTCTTGCTCTCTTGTCATACGCTTCCACATATCTTTCATTGTGCCAGCGGACTCGCCGAACATGTTCTGGTTCATACCCTGAGCAAGACCCTGGATCTGTCCGAGCAATCCCTGAACCTGTCCGATAACTTGTCCTGCGTTTGTCGTGCCGCCTTTACTGCCACCAGATGGAGGAGAGTTAGAACCGCTAGTAGCACCTGAACCAAAGCCAAGACTAGCACCAGTAGAGTTGATTGAGTAATAAACGTCCTCTGAATTATTGCCGTCAAAGTAACCCAAAGCAGGACTGCCGGTATTACTTGTCATGTCATTAGTAAATTGAATTTCATTATTAGCGTCTTCTGCGCCGTAGGTAATAATCATATTACCGTTATAATCGATTTCTTGTAGAGCCACGCCCCAAGCTGTCTCGATTTCATTTACAACGTTTGATAGCTTTTCTGTACCACGTAGGGATTCGTCCCACTGTAGTCTATTCATAACATACATTAGATCACTAAGATTAGTAACCTGACCTAATAATTCCTGTGCGTTACCGAGATATGTGTCCTCATGAACAACGTCACCAGTCATAAATGCTACGCCACCTTCTGTCTCATAGCCCTGTAGCAATACAGAAAGACTATTTACAGCGGCTTTCATATTAGGTGTGAGCCCATCCATGATTTCATAGAGTGGTGTATTTGACGGAGCATCAGCGGCTGATATAATATTATTGCCTAGACCGCCAGAATATCCTGAGCCACCAGCGCCGTTTTCTGTACCTGGTGGAACATATTGAACTGAGCCGCTGCCTGTAGATGCTGGAGTAGAATAATTAGAGCCGTAGCCTCCCCCGCCTCCACCAGCACCTTTATTACCAGCGAGACCTTGGATCATCTGCCCAAGTGACATAATCTGTCCGGCCATTTGCTGTAAGTTCTGGACAGACATCATTTGGTCATTAGTCTGTTTAGCTGTGGGAACGTTTTTGATTTCTGGCAGTCTAAATCCGGCGATATCAAATAAAGCACCGTGAACTGGAAGACCATCTAATAAGTCCAGCTTATGTTGCTTTCCTTTCTCGATGACCTTTCTGATTTTAACGCCGTTTTCTTCAACTTCTTTTATGTCGGGAGCTATGTTGATATCTCTTTCGGTCCCGGTCAACTGCTCGACCTTCTGTGCGCTTCCTAGGGGCTTTCCAGCAGCCGACTGGCCATTGCCCTTTCGGGTCGTATTTGACTGACCGAGAATAATACCACCGAGTTCGCCTGCTTGTTTGAGCATGACGACACCTGTGCCGGGATCTAGTCCACCCGGAAAGATTTGCTGTAAAAATGCCACTGGAGAATTTAGCATAGAACTAAGACCGAGATGATCCAATTCTACCCCTTCACCATGATCCATTGGTGAGTAGCAACCTTGATTGCCTGAACAATCTTCCGCCTTTTGGTCTGTTACAACTGAGACTTGAAACTTGGAATCTGGTCCTGGAAACTTACCTGCCATAATTAACTTCCTTTACCAAATGTATTAGCAATACAGTCTAGTGTGGTTGTCGCATAGCCACCGTATTGAATATTGTGTGTCATATGAAGAATAAGATACTTACCAGAACCATACTGAGGGAATGTCTCATCATAACGGTTAGACCAATTGAAATAAATCTGCTGGCCAACGTGTAAACTTGGGGTCCATGGTATAGTAATTCTAAGAGCAATCTTGTCTTTTTCAAGCATACCCATTCTAGCTTGGCGAGTGTGTAGATATTTCTCTACATTTGTTTCACAATTATTTTGTTGCTGTGCGGTGCCAAGATTTGTCAGTGACTTGAAGATATTAGCCGCTTGAGAGATAGCGCCCATAGCTGATGATATGTCACCAGATGCTAGATTAAATGTGCGGACATCATTCATATTCTTACCATCACAATTGACACCATTGAGAATATCGGATAGAACATCATAGTCACATGGGAAATTAAATGTCACAGCGGTTCTTGAAGCAATATCATATTGAGCTTGATCGGAGAATGACTTTTTACCAGTGACGCCCAGATCAGAGGCATATAGCTGATAAGGTTCTTTTGTGGAATTCATCAGTTCCGTCAACGGCTGAAAGTTATGAACATTGATACCAGTTCTTTCATCAATAGTCATATAATGAAGAAACGATGGATCATTGCCATTATACAATGCTACGTTGGCTTGTTGCTGAATAACCTGAAGCGGATGAATAGACTCGGCGACATATGGACGACCGGGGCCTGTGCTATTATTCATTCTAAGTGATTGAACATTGAGCTTTGCCATAGCTGCTTTGACGACGGTCGCTGGCGTAGAGCATTTCCAGGATTGCTCCATGATCGTCTCAGCGTCTTTTAAAATGGATTCATCCACGCTATGTAATGTTAGTTCCTCGACCTGACCAGAGTTAGTTGTCGCAAAGTGCCGATTGTCACAGCGGTAGATTTGCTGATTGACCGTCATTAATCTATTGCTGTTTTGTCTATTGTCTCTGATATTGATAGTGATCGGCTTACATCTAAAATAATTCCAATCAATCGGACGATAATACATGGCAGTCTGTAGAGTGACCACAGCATGAGCGGATGGATTCAAAAGACTTTCGCCAATGATAACCTCTTTGACGGTCACATCTAATAATTGAACACCCAAATCAACAGAGGCAGATACCTGTGCGGATGGATCATTACTCTGAGCGGTATAATCTATTCTATTTGGCTGAGCCATCTATTATAGAGTCCTTATGTAATCAGGTTGACCTTGGGTCAATCGCTTAAACTCTGACAAAATTTGTTTATAGTATTGTGCCTTGACGACTTTGATAAACTTCTTATTATCATTTAGCTCTAGTTCATAATCATAGTTAGTCACAGCTTTACCATAGGTATTCATAAAGACCGTAGTGTCATTTACATCATGAGCTTCATATGAATAATACTCAGGCAATGATGTATCGTCATATGAAAAGTGATTGGAATGATCCGCTGTGAAATAGACATTATCGGCAGTTATTAAATTTGTGTCCGCTGTTAGAAAGTAATTGTTTGAGTATGGCTCATAATAGGTATAAGGAACATCAAGAGCATTCTCTGTCAAGCGTTCTTTATTGACAAGATATGTGCGAGTATATGTCTGGTCGCCTACTCTTGTCTCTACGATCTTCTCATAATGATGATAGGATGTCTGAGCGGCAGCAACGGAGCCATACTTCTCAATAATGTATTTCTTGAAATTGATATCGGAGAGCGGCCAATCAAACTGCGGGTCCATAATCTTATTGGCATATAATATCATCCAGCCAGCACCAGCGTCTTTATAGACTTTCTCTGCTAGAATTTCCGGCGTATCATTATCCTCTATCTCGTATAGAACATATGAACCAGAGTTGCTTAGAACATCTCTGAGCATGGCATATCGCTTGAAGATATTGGTTACGTTTTCAGTAACGTTTTTATCTTCACTAATAGAGTAATCTATTCTCGGAAAACTATCTAGATATGGTGATACGTCTGCCATTATTCTTACCTTCTATATACCCATTCGTCAATAGGTAGCTGAACTGCTTTGTCGTATTCGTCTTTATTGATTTTGATAAACTGACTACGGACATGATTATAAAGATACCGTTTAACACATTCTTTTGAAAAACTCTCTAGCCCACTGGTAGATGATTGAACTATATCCCAGTTAGACTTTGCTGATCCTGACATGATACCATTGAATAGCTTTTTCTTGACATAGAAATCGTTGAACAAGCCAACCATTCTGCCACGCTGTCCTCTTGTGAGATAATGCGTGTTAAGTCCAAGAAAGCCATCGGTATATCTGTCAATGACAATAGCCAAAGGATACTTATCATACATTGGCAGCGTCATCTTATGCTTTGGATCATAACGAAAGAAATACATACCGCCGACAAACTGATTACTAACATCAGCATATCTTTCTGATGCGTCTAGTATTTTATTTCTAGCCGCTCCACCTGACTTTACACTAAGGGCTTTTTCTTCAAACCACTTAGCTAATTCGTCTTTTGTATATTCTTTTGCCATCTTATTATTTAGTTGGTTTTTTAAATAAGTCTGCTTCCGTTATAATATGAAACTCCCAGCCCTTATCGATACAAAACTCTCTCGCTGCTTTCCACTTTGCTTCATTGACGCCGTAAGTCATAACCTCAGTAATATACCGCTTAGTCTTTCTCTTCGGTGACTTTGGTGGCTGCGTCTGTGCGGCTGGCTTTACTTCTAATAGCATCTTCTTAACCGAGCCGTCAGGTGCTCTTGCTTCTACATAGAAATCTGGGTAATACCTATGATATTTACAGTCTATCGGAGAATAGTAAGGTATGATTATTTCTTCGCTGGCCCAGCGGACAATCGTAGTGTTTTCATCTAGAGACTGCATCACACGTTTTTCCCAACCAGAACGATATACTATATTAGTTGGATCGCCAATATACTTCTTAGGGAATCTCGGCTTGAAAAATCCCTGCTTATAATCATATGCCATACTGTACCTCTACTAAATACTATGTAGCATCGGAGGATTAAATGCCACAATCATATGTTTTCCCTTCTGACTTGGGATCAAAGCAGCAGGGACACTTTATGAAAATTCAGATTGAACCTAGTAAAGTCGGCACCGCTCCTGCTGAGACTAGCACCGTTATGCTTTTTATACCTGGCGGCCAGCAGAATGGTCCGCTACAGTGGCAGATGGTTCATGAGTATGATGACGTTAAACTAACAAAGCTCGGCATGGGTGCTGTTGGTGCTATTACAAGAGCCGCAGTTGGTGCTGCTCGAATTGCTGGACAGGGAACAATTAATCCTAAGGTTGACGTTCTCTATGGTAACTCTGAGTTGCGTACCTTTCAGTTTAGTTTCTTCATGGCTCCACAGTCACAGAAAGAAGCTCAGGATCTAAAACAGATTATCAAGCTGCTAAGAAAGTTTTCAGCACCAGAGATTGGCACACCAGCATTTGCTCAAGGAGCAGCATCAGCAATCGGATCAGCAATCAATACACTGACAGGACGACAAGGCACATTTGGCGGAGCATCAGGACAAGGATCATTATTGGATTCTGGCTTCTGGTTCATACCTCCAGCAGAATTTCTAATTACATTTCATTCTATTATCAATAATGAGAATACTGGACTAAACGCACCAGTCAATCCATATCTTCCTAGAATTGGTAGATGTGTGCTAACAAGAGTTGACGTTGACTACACTGTCCAGGGTGACTTTAGCACATTCAATGACGGCTCACCAACAAATCTACAGCTAACTCTGGTGTTCAGAGAAATGCGTATTATCAGCCAGAAAGACGTAGAGGACGGATACTAAGATGGCAGTCAACCAGGTTAGACAAACAGGCATCAAAGATTTAGACCTCAACAGGTTTAGAAGCGTATTAGATCGTGGCGGCAGTTTAGCAAAGAACTGTCGTTATCTTGTTGCTATCAAACCACCAACATCATTGAAAACGTTTCCACAGGATCTTCATTATCTTTGTGAAGCGGCAGACTTTCCAGGTCGTGGCTTTGCTGTATCACAGGCAAGATACTATGGACCATCACAAGTATTCCCAAATAACACAGAGTATCAGCCACTGGCACTGACATTCATTTGTCGTTCTGATAGCCAAGAACGCCGCTTCTTTGATGACTGGTTGAACTTTATCAATCCAGTTGATAGCTTTAACTTTGCTTATCCAAACGAATACTATAGTGAAGTTGAAATCTATCAATACACAGAGTATGGCGCTGGCGGACAAAGAACTGCGAGACCTATGGCTAACATATCATATCACTGGAAACTATACAAAGCCTGGCCAACACTAATCAATGATCAGGCAGTCAACTGGGCAGAAAATGAATATCTAAGATTACAAGTTACCTTTGCGTATAAGTATTGGGATAGACCGAACCTACAATAATAATGGAGTTATATTATGCCGTTACCTAAGATTGATTTGCCAGTTTATGATTTTACTATTCCATCTAGTGGCAAGGTAATCAGAGTTAGACCATTTACAGTAAAAGAAGAGAAACTACTGTTAATGGCTATCGAGTCAAAAGTGGCTTCTGATATTATAGCCACAGTTAAACAAGTTATCAATAACTGCGTCCAAGATGATAGCATTGATGTTGATAAGCTGCCGTTCTTTGATATTGACTATCTCTTTATTTTCTTGAGAGCAAAGTCTGTCGGTGATGAGGTAGCAATCAATCTAACCTGTAATAATGTATTAGAGAATGGAGAAGTATGCGGTCATAACTTTGAGGCTGAAGCTGACGTTTCCGATGTTGAACTAGTCCGATATGACGATGTTACTGACGATATCAAACTCGGTCCGGCTTCTGGTGTTCGCATGAGATATCCAAACTATGGCATTATGAGAAAGCTAGAAGAGTTACCAGAGATCGATAAGAAAACGCATATCATCGTTAGCTCTATTGATTATGTCTATGATAAAACTGGAATGCATTCGTATAAAGATTATACAACGGATGAACTAAAAGATTTCGTTGAAGGACTGACAGAAGAAAACTATAAGAAGCTGGAAAGATATGTGGATTTGTTTCCTTCAATAGCAGGCAAGATTGAAGCAAACTGTCCGAAGTGTGGATTTCATCATGATGTGAGGTATACAGAGTTCTATGATTTTTTTATCTGATAATGGGTCATGACACTTTATCTAATCACATTAAGTCAAACTTTAACTTGATACATCATCATAAGTGGAGCTTGAGTGAGATAGATGGAATGATGCCATGGGAGAAACACATATACGTGGAACTATTGAATGCGTATATCAAAGAACAAGAAGACCTGGCCAGACAAAAAGAAAATGAACACAAGAACATGATGAACCAACTCAACAGAAGAAGAATGTAATGGCTTTCAACGTAGGTAAAAGTTCAAAAGATACTTTTAGACATCTAAAGAAATTGACACCTAGGCAGAGAGTTGATTATGTCAATAAGTCTGCTCAAGGCCCTGCTACCATTCTCACTCTGCTTACACCAGCAGAGTTTGCCGAGTTATTCCCAAAGTATTATCAAAAAGGTTTGCCAGATGTTTCCGGCTTTCGTGAGGCAATTACTAATCGATCTACACAGAAACAAGATGATATTAACTTTGGTTTGTCACAAGGCGCTAAGACAGTTGATCAAGCCGAACAGTATGGACAGTGGCGCAGAAGATTTAACAAAGAACAACCTGGCACCACTACATCAACTCTTGGTTCAACTGGTGGTGAGAAATCAATTTCAAATAAAGTAATGGCAAAAGAGGTATATAATTATCTCAAATCAAAAGGCGTAGATCATGTCCATGCTATGGGCATTCTAGCAAACATGCAGGGCGAGTCCGCATTTAGACCAGGCATTCAACCTCCTGCCGATGTAATGCGTCGTGAAGGCGGACCATCTGGTGGATTGTTTCAGCATCATGATAATCCGAGCAGAGGTGAATATCGTTTTACCAACATGGTTAAAGCTGCTGGTGGTGAAGGTGTATGGCAGAAAAACTGGAAAGGTCAGATTGATTATGCGTTGACCGAACCTGATATGAAGAAATATCTAAGTCGGAAGATTACTGACGAGAGAGATGCCGTTAAAAGTTTTATAGCTGATTTTGAAAGACCTGCTAACCCCGAAAGAGATGCTGTTCTAAGACAACAGTATCTAAAATCTATTTCAAGCGCAATAACAACCTCTGATCCACAATCATCTATGGGTGACATATCAAGAGTATCAACTAAGTCAGGCGGCTATTACGGCGAAGGTCCGAACGGCGAACAATGTGTTTCTTTGTCAAAACACTTTTCTGGTTTAGGTCCTGCTAGTAAATGGAATGTAAAAGAAGGTAATATCACAGCCGGTACTGTTATTGCTACTATGAACTATGGTAAGGGTGAACATCCTGGTGGCATTGAACATAATAAAACGGCAGATGGTAAGTCACACTATCATACAGGCATTGCTCTATCCGCACCAAACTCAAATGGTGACGTTCTTATTCTAGAACAGTTCAATGGGCAGCCTGCCCGAGTTGCTATGGTCAATATTCATAACTATCGTGGCTCTGGCGAAAGAATGGGCGTCGTCGAAGGCGGCGAGCCAAGTGCTGGTACAATGAAAGCAGTTGAGATTGCCAAAGGCCTAGCTAATCCAGATCAGTTAGCATTGATCGGTGGCACAGGCGAAGCACCAGCGCAAGCAACTCTTCAGGTTAAGTCAGTTCAGAAAGTACCTACAGCTAGTCCTACATCTATATCAACTGAACAGCAATCACAGTATCCAGCCGATCAACAGCCACAGCAACCAGCTAACAAGCAAACTGCTACAGTTGAAAAGGCTGATAAGTCAATGAAGGCTCAAGAGTTATATAAGTTTGATCCTGACAAGTATTGGAACGAAGTCAAAACAAAACAGCCAATGGCCGATAGTATGTTCTACGGCAAAGATAAAGTTATGCAGGAGACATATAAAGGCTTTGAAGATGCTCAGGCTGCTGGTGCTATCAAGTGGAATAAGAAAACAAACGAGATACACATTCTCGATCCTAAACACGAAAAGGTTCAGCAAATCTATAAAGATATGCAGGACAATAACATTGATAGAAACGCCTTCTTATCAAAGAGTGAAGCTGGCGGCGCAGGAACAGCTAAGGTTCACAAAGTTAGAAAAGCTCCATTCGTTGAAACCTACAATGGCTTTCTACCTGATCTTAGAGAAGACATCGGTGGCATTACAGGACAGTGGGAGTCTGGTAGACATGGTGCTCGGGCTGCCCAAGGTGTAGAGTCTATTTCAACAGGTAAAAAAGATCCTGGTGGTGTATCATATGGTCGTCATCAGCTATCAAGTAAGAAAGGAACAATGGCTGAGTTTCTTAAATCAAAAGAAGCTGAAGCATTCCGATCACACTTTGGTGATATGAAACCAGGAACACCAAAGTTCAATGCCGCATATCAGAAAGTTGTCAGAGAGAATCCTCAGGCATTTGACAAAGCGCAGCATGATTTCATAGCTAGAACACATTACACACCATTTCTAAAGACTGCTGCCAGACTTGGATATAAAGTAGAAGATCCAAGAATCCAGGAAGCTGTATGGGGTGGCGGTGTTCAATTCAGAAACAACATGAGAAAAGTATTAAACAAGGCTAGCCATTCTGTTGGACAGTCTGTAGAAGATCAAGTCATGGCTATTGCTAAGGCTAAACAAGAAAGAGGGCCGCATATCAAAAACAGATATATGCCAGAAGCACAAGCTATTCTCGGACAGACACCTGGTGGCGGATTTGGAAAGTCTAATGTTCTTGATATGAGTAAGTATGAACAATATGCTATGGATCAAAAGAGTAAGAAAGCAACATTTATCGCACAACATCAAGCACCACAGGCACAGAAAGAACAAGTAGCATCAGCTAGATCAGTTGATCCATATGCTAGACCAGCGGCTGCGGCTGTGGATACAGGATCATCAGCTAAACAAGCATTTGATCGTATGAGAAACTTTAAGGCTGAACCTGTTCAAAGACCACAGCCAGAGGTATCAACTGGTGTTTCTACTGCTCCGCCAGATGTTACTAGAGAGACAATGCAGCCTGTTACACCTGATAATAAAAATGCCATGAACATGCAGCAAGTGCCGCCAGATAGACCACAGAAGGAAACAGTTATCGATCCTTCATTGAATAGACAAGTGAGAGAGTTCCCAACAGCATCATTAGAAAGAGCAATGGGTAAGGCGAGAGGATTTGAAACTGGAACTGGTGCTGACGGTCATCATCATAGCACTACATCATTAGGTCAATAAAAAAAAAGAGGGAGATTGCTCTCCCTCCAATTTTCTTAGTCATCAAGATCGGCTAGTTCTCGGAACATAGCCAAGTCTTCATCATCATCTTCTACAACTGGAGCCTTAGGTGCTGCCTTCTTAGCAACAGGCTTTGACTCGGTAAAAGGAACATCATCATCTTCTGTTACTACTGGTTTAGCTGTAGCACGTGGAGCACTATCACCAAAGCCAAGAACATCATTGAGACGAGCCTTTAGCTGATCATAAGACTTAAAGTTCTTTGGATCGATAATCTCTTTGAGAGAATACTCAGCCTTCCAAATCTTTTCAAGTTCTGCCTCATCTTCTGATAGCGGACCTGGTGCAAGGAATGTTGACTCATCATAGTTTGGAAAACCAGACTGACGGGTCATCTTCAACTTAAAGTTAGCACCCTGCCAAAGATCGAAAGGATTAACTGCCTTCTCCGACTCAAGGTCTGGGTTCATCATCTTTGTTAGCTTATCAAAGATTTTCTTACCATACTTGAATAGAAAGATTTTACCTTCATTTGATGGGTTCTTAGGATCACTAATAACCTGAATGTTTGACACATAATGAAGGCGGCGCTTTTGATCACGGGCCTGCTTGCGTTCTGGTGAGTTATCATCAGCCGAAGCATTCCATAGTGTAGAGTTATATTCAGAAACAGGATCTTTCTGACCAATAGTGGTGAGTGACTTTTCAATATACCACTTACCGCTCAACTTGTTCTGGAACCCATGATCCCAATACTGAATCCATGGTAGAGCATCGTCACCATCAACGGCAGAGCCAGGAAGGAAACGAATAACTGCTAGAGCATTACCAGCCTTATCAGGCGTTGGCTTCCAATAGTTATCTGTAGATGCGTCTCTATCATAGGTGGGTTTGTTGAGTTCATCAACCTTCTTGAGAAGGCCACTGAAGTCTTTAGATTGTTTCTTGAGGTTAGCAAAGTTCATATTATTTCTCCGTATGTTCGATGTATTTTCGTAGTATCCACAGTATCATCATATAAAGTAGTATTATAACAGAGACCGAAGCCTCTGTCAAGTCTATCTTGGTACCTTTTCTGAGATATCAAGACCGAGGGTAATATGTGTAACTTTACCCTTTTTAAGTTCATAGTTATTGTGATCCATCCATAGACGGTAGATATACTCTGCCGCTTTTTCCACGTTATGTTCTTTGATAATGATTTCCATTGAATCGATTAAGTCTTCTCTTGTCATACCTTTCTCCTGTAAAAGATATATGATGACCTATTTAGTCATCTCGTTTTTAAGTATGCTTTTCATCTTCGCCTTATCATACTGTAGAAACGGTCTATACTTACTTATCTTTTTAGACACCTTACACCAAATGATATCTTCGCCATAATACTTATCAAACTTGCCAGTGTAGCCCAGAAAGTCATCAACAATGACCATCGTTTCTAGACTGATTTCCCGACGCAAGAAAAGCAATACAATACTAGGGTAGGCATTATCACTGACAATGAACGGCTCTCGAAAGCCCTTTCTAAAAGTTCTAGCCAAGTCATTGGTATAGTTATACGACAAACTCTGTCGCCGTCGCAGATAATCAGTGTATGTTCGCTTTGCTGTTTCATCTATTAGATCCGTTATGTATTGTTTCTCTTCAAGTAGATTAGCAATATAGAAATCACGCAACTCGGTAGCGTTATACTCTTTAGCCAGCTTCTCAAAGAAGAACTTATCATTCCTTTTTTGATAGGACTCCTTAGTTGCACGGAGTTTACCATGCATTTGGAAGAAGTCATAGCCTGACTTAGTGAAATGGGTCTTCAATGCTAAGAATAGCAAGTAAGCACCATAACCTGAAAAGTGTTTCATTAGAAAGGTAGTTGTGCGGTGTTTGATCTCTTTAGATAGTGTAGGTCTTCAGCTTCTAGCTTGATCTTTGATTTGAGAACACCAGAGATTAGCTTGGCAGCCGTCTCTAGCTCAAAGCCAGTCTCCTCACAATACATAATAACAGCGTCAATGTATGGAATGTCTTTCATATAGACTAGCTCCTCAATGGCTAGACTAAACTTTTGCATATCGTCGGCGTTCATTTTGTTCCTCATAATGTAAAATTGCCACCACTTCTGTTTCTAGGCTGGTGGCCCACCCAATGATTATGCTGCTAGAGCAAGATCAAATGATGCAAAGTTATCGTTAGCACCTAACGTTTGCTTTCGGTCTCCTTGAACCCTTACTACGCCCGTCGAAACCCTGGTCGCCCCCATCATAGTAACATCGGGTGCCTAAAGACTATTATAGGACTTATTACGGAATTGAACCGTGTCCGATGTTACTATGGTGGAGGCGGGCGGAATCGAACCGCCGTCCGTAACGTCTATGCCGTTCCTCTCAACGACCTCAGCATAGTATTTATTATACAGCATTATTTTTGTTTGTCAAGCGGAATCGTTCAACCATACCAGCTAACTTGTCCTTATCTGCTTTGTTGCTGATAGTGGCATCATATAGTTCTGGCTCAAGTATAACATCGGCAAGAGTAACATTTCCATGATAGAATGTGTCTATCTCTTCCTTGATATGGCTTCTTTGTTCATATGCTACAACATCAGAGGTAAGAACATACAACTGATTATATACCTCATCAATGTATATCTCAAACTGATATCTTGTGGTATACTTCTCCACTATCTCAATGATGTCCAGTGGATTGATATCAATATCGTTTATCTTTTGTAATCTATTCTTACCGACAAAGTAATAGCCATCTGGCTTCTCATCAACAATATCATCAAAACAAATCTCATCTGTGTATGGCGTGGCTGTGTAGATACGTCCATCAGCTATTCTAGTCTTATAGAAACTATCAACAGTTGGCTTGCCGAGATACTTTGGATTAAAGTTATCCACATTATCAGAGTTGAGCCACATCATAAACACTGGACCACATACCTCACTACAACCAAATGGACTATAGATACTTTTCAGACTGCCTTCTTTGATTGCCTTACACCATTCAGGACTGATGAATGAAAGTATCATTACACTTGTGTTAGGCAGTTTGATATCACGATTAGCCATATGATTAATGATTTCATCTAGCACACCGCCATGGGTACAGAATATTCTTGTTATACCATGCTTGACACAATCATTGACAAATCTTTCATACTCATCATATTGCTGGTCACCAGGCAACTTACCTTTACCAGAAATGCTGTTATAGAAATAGTGGTTCTTACATATTCTAAAAGACGGTAGAACAAGTGATAATGTCGCTCCGTGATTAAGTGAGGACAAATGAAGATAATGGTCATCTGGTTCATAGCCCAGTTCTTGCCCGTTATTACTAGAGAGATTATACAGGTATTCGTGCGAGTGTGCTATTAGTTTCGGAGTGCCAGTTGTGCCGCTACTATTACACAATAGAGCAATATCACCTGGCTGTGCTAGTATTGGTGTTTCTTCAGTTGATCTAAACTTCTTTCTCTGTGTCTCCCATTCAATTGGACCATAACCCAAAACAACCTTGGAGTTCTTTTGGTAATGTTTCATAGCAGTAGAAAGAATAGGACTAGCCAGATAAGATGTAAAGAAGATCATAAAGTCTAGAGGCAAATGACAATTGCTCTTAGGACTCTGGCATTCTTTCTCGTTGTTTGGTCTGTGTAGAACGACCATACTCATACCAAGTTCAAAGGCAGCAAACTTGATAGCAGTTGAATGAATGTCAGATGGCATGATACATGTGCCAATCTTATCACCACGTTTAGCACCATGCGATAGAAGTTTGAGTTTCCAGTAATTGATAAACTCGCAGAGGTCTTGTTTAGTATATGTGTTAACCAAAACATCTGCTTTTCTGACATCAGCATGGATCACAATGTCATCTCGGATCCAATCTCTTGTGATTATCTTTGTCATGGTATCTGGTTCTCAAACTCCTCTAGTAATGGTGCGCCAACACCACGATGGTCTTTGGAGTTATTAGTTGCATGGCCTACTAGTCGTGTCCCGTATAATGCACTCACCGACGGTCGCCACCACACATCCAGACAAACCCAGACAAAGAAACACCATGGCAATAGCGAGATATACTTTTCTCATAACGGATGCTCCAATCTAAATTGTTTAATCTTATTGACTAACTCAGGTATATACTCACTACGTTGTTTCACAAAGACCTGAGGATCTTCGTTATCAACTGATATCAGTACCACAATCTGCTTTGCCTTGATACCTGTCATCTCTTCATACATCAAAGAGTAACAGGTACATTGTTCAAAGTAGTTTAGGATCCACTCTTCTCTCTTGGTTCTCAAAGATGTCTTAAAGTCAATAACAGAAGGTACACCGTCAAACTCGGCAATACAATCAACTTGACCTGCGAGACCGAGAGTTTCGCTATAGAGCATAGTTTCCAAATAGTGAACATTGTCAATCCTATCAACGATGGGTACAAATTGGCGAAACGCATGATGCATATCTGGCATCACATTTTCGTCTAAAAAACTGCTCCGCTCCTGATTTGAGAGATAAGATTCCATAAGCGAATGAAATTTTGTACCTCTTCTACTTGCTCGTCCTGATATCTTATTCGCTTCTTCTTCCCCCACTTTAGCCCTCCATTTGGCAATGGAGTCGCCTTTGAAGTGGGATAAAAAAGTTGTGACGGACGGTAACTTTTTTCCGTTTGGTGAGATGTAGTATCGCTTGCCATTATATTCTTCTCTCTTTAGATTTATCAGATAGTGGTCTTGGTTTAGATGATTAAAGGTTTTCAACAGCCATTATAGTGGTCATCGAAATCTTCGATACCTTCACCTTTCTTGTCTAACTGATTAGCCCAGTTGCCGAAGAAACCTTCAGCACGACGAAAATTACCACCACGAACTTTCTTGAGACAGTCATCAACGGTGAGAGAGGCACCATGACGCTGATCAAGCGGTATGTTGTTTTGAGTGATTAGCCGAAAGACATAACCGACGTATTCAAGGGCTTCATCCTTATCCACTTTGCGGTTGTCTTTCAACTCTTTGATTAGAACGTTTATACTATTTTCCACAGGTCCTGACATACTTTATTCCTTTATAATTATACCAGCAGTTTTAGCTGCGTGATCAAAACATCTGTCCCAAGTAGATAGCCAAGCAACATAACTATTGTGACTACTCGGAACACTTTCATTTATCTCACCTTGAAGATATTCAATACACTGTCTTGATAGTGAATGATACTCTTCATTAGTAACTTCCAAGATGTTACTGGATAGAAACTCTTGAAATGCCGGAGTCCGACTTAGCCGCTCGGCATAGTAATGCTTTGTTTTCACACCCCAATTCATAATGATACTCCATTTTATTTGCGATTAGGATTCTGATGATCTATACCTTTACCTGTCGTAAATGACGGCCGCATACTCACAGGTTTCCTTGGATTGAATTCCGTTTGAGCAGGCGATTCTGGATTATTATATCTGGTTTTACCGACGTTGGCAACCCTACCCATACCAGGATCATTGGATTGATTTGTTCCTTTGATGATAGTTTTCCTCTTTGAGCGAAGGGCTACGGAATCTTGATCGTATTTCTTACCTAACTCTTCCATATCTCTGCGGAATGCTTTTGTATCTTTCTTATTTGTTCCTTTAGCGGCCACATAGCGAGACTGTTCGCCTTTATCTAACCACTTTCCTTCAGTTTTGCGGAATCCATATCCTTTGGAACGTAGATCGGAATCAAAAGATTTCATTCTTTGTTTGTTTTCCGTATCAGACAAATGTGAGCGCCAAGCTGTAATTCCGGCGGAAGCACGACCTTCTTTTTCGTGCTTATGAACCCTAGCCAAAGGATTACCTTCTTCTAGTTCTTTTTCTTGAAGATATTGAAAAAATGATAGCATGTTAGTAAATCTCTCTCCATTGAATGCCTGCCCATACATCGGATGTTCCGCCAATCGCTTGAATAGCAACTACATATATTTCGGAGTTGGATGATGCGATGTTTTGAGTAATAAAGTTTTTCTTCGCATTACTTGGATTATTGATAGGTGATGTGCCAGTTCCTTTGCCAGAACCACCAGGACTGCTTGTGCCAACAATACCATTCTCCATCTCATCACCACCCACCATAGCAGTTCCTGTTAGATTATACTCAACTGCTGAGTTGGTATCAGCACTAATCCATGTTGTGTTAGCAAGCGTTAGTCCAGCAGTATTGGCTAACTTAATAAGTTTCCAATATGCTGGATAGTTTTCAGCATACACATTTATATTGCCCATACGAACGGTAACTCTGTTTGGATATGTTCTAAAGTTATTCTTTAGACGAATTGCTATAAGAGGATAGTTACCGCTTGCTGTTGTTACTGATCGTGCCGCACTACCTGTTGTAATAGCCCAGTCAATACCACTCTCAATATATCCACCTTCTGAAATAACAGTAGAACAAATTTGGTCAAAGTAAGCACCAGTGGTGGCACCAGTGTTTCTAATCTCACAGCGAACTGGTAGATTAGGATTACTCATATAAACGGTTGGTAAGAAATTGCTGTTATAGAACTCATGTGCTACAATTAGATTACCATTATATACGAAACCTGTTCTTACACGACCAACACCAAGCCATTGAAAGTCGGTCCAGAAGATTTGTGTATTGCTGATATCCATATTAAAACTACCAACGTTACCTGTTACAGTACCAGTGATAGATGTATTACAAGTATCCATATTCCATTGTGCTTGTGGTACTCTGCGCTCGACTATTGTACCACTTGTGTCCGATCTAATAACCATACTTAATGTGCTATTGCCTGCTTGCTCAAAGTAGATACCATTGTTAGCATCAAAGTAACCGGTTCTCTTTGTTACGTTAGCAGTAGCATTATAGAAATTGATTGTTGATTTGATTAGCTGACTTTTACCAGGCATATAGTTGTGATATTGTTTTGTCTGGTGAATAGCATAACTTGTTGGACTATTGTTTGTTGATAATCTGGCTGCTGCTTGATTAGATAGGTGGATGACATTAGCACCGGGACCTAATTCATCAATAAAGTTTGGATCAAGACCGTATGTGTGCTTATAGTCACCAAGCGTAAACCCTTCTGATACTCTCATTCTACCAAAAGCATCAACAGCACCGGCAACTGGAGTTGAGGTTACTGTGCCTGTAATAGCAGCGGTGACTGGTAGAGGATTTGCTGTATTGATAGCAGCACCTGTGCTTTGGAAGATTCTAACATTACCGGTAACATTAGCTGTAAGTGGATTACCAATGTTTACTGTACCGGTTACACCTACGTTACCACCAATAGGCATGTAAGAAAACTGTAGATTACCACTTGTCCCGATCTCAGTAATATGAACGTGTAGAGGATCACTGGTTGAAGAATTTACAGAGATAGTATTAGGAACAGTCACATTGACATTATTAGATGTAATCTGTATCGTGGTATTACCTAATGTAACGGGTAGAGGATTAGTATTGCTGACAACTTGACCATCAGGAGTGGATAGCATATTGACTTCAAATATAGTTTTCTCTTGGTTGAGAAACTGTTGGGTATCTTTTCTAAACTGCGCCATTACTATCCACTCCTATGAGATTACTTCTATTTATGTAATATGTAATCTATCATAATCCCATCTCTGTCTTTTGAATGATATACTCTTTGACCACACCGGAGCGAACGATGTCTTCGATGCCAAATTCTACATGGTCAAATGAAGGCATACGATTAGTGATAGCCATCAATTCACGAATACCACTCTTATCGTGGGGTCTTGTTAGATCGGCCTGGCGATAGTCCCCGCAGAATATGATACGAGAGTTATTGCCAATACGTGTCATAACAGTATCAATCTCTTGAAAGTTCATATTATTACACTCATCAACAATGATAATACTATCATTAAATGTAGTGCCACGTAGAAACGATGTAGTGGTAAACTCTACAAGTCCCTTTAGTTTCAATATACGCCATCCATCACCACGACCAAATAGATCGTCACAGATTTCTTGATATGGCTGTTCATATACTTCCGCTTTCTGTGCTGGTGAACCAGGCAAGAAGCCCATGTCTCTTGAAGGGACAACGGAGCGGATGATAACAACCTTTTTATATGTCTCTTCTAATATTACCTCGTTTAGTGCTAGATATGAGGATAGAAAAGTTTTACCGGTACCGGCATAACCGTGAAGCATTAGATTAGCGCCAGAATGATATGCGTCCCACACTCTTTCTTGGTTTACTGTTAGTGGCTGGATATGACGCAATTCAAAGTGGTGATGCTGTGCAAAGTTGTCATGTTGAGGCTTCTGTGGGTTATTGGCTCTTCTCTGCTTTCTTGACATATACTTACCTTTATTTTTATTGTTGTTCGCTTCGTCATTACAAACAGAAGAAGCCGCATCCTTTTTACGGGAGCGGCTTCTAAACTTGGGATTGAAAGGGTTGTTGGACAGGGGTTAAATCTCCTTTGGGATGTCCCAACGCTTGTTAGCAACTGCGGTAGCGCCGGGCATTTTCTCTTTCACCCTACCTAATACATATTTTTGAAAATCACTTGGGGGTTTGGTTACGCCAATGTTCACTGGATCTACCATCGTGAAATTGCGTAGAACTTGCTCTAGATGTGGATTGTTCTTTGTGTATTCATCGTGTTCGGCCATAGTCATTGAGTTGGTGTGTTCCTCACCAGTCTCTTTATTCTTCCATGTATAATTAGGCATCACGTTTTCCTTTGGGATCATATGTTCTGTTATTTAGTAAACCACCGTTCATTTGAGCGCCCATAAAATGCGGTGCCGACAATAACTTTTCGTAATGTGGATGATCTTCTAGGTACTTATCTAACTCTGATATTGACATAAAAGCGTCAAACTCTTCACCCGTCTCTTTGTTGCGAAACGAATATGTAGGCATATCAATCTCCCATATAATCTTCTAGCCAGTAAGGCATCTCACGTTTCTTCCACTTGTGAAGATGTGACTTACCATGTTTGTAGTAGTTGCGATAGTTGATTACCGCATCCTCTGAGATGATGTATTTAGAGTCCATTGCTGGCGTTGGTTGTGTGAAGGGACCAATTGGTATATTGTGTGGAGCAGAGATAAGACTATCATGTAAACCAGAGGATTCTACTTTATGAACCTTGCCATAACGATATGTGTATTCTACACAGTGTTCTTCCAAATAGCACCATAGCCAGTTATAGTTATTGTTAGACTGACGAACCCATACGGCCGACGGATGATTGATATGTGTAGCAGAGTATAGAAGACCATCACGCTGGTCTGGTAATCGCCAACGCTTTACATTGCGACCAGAAGCAGTCTTGTCAATGTATTCGATACCATCAAGAACACGATGGGCAGTAGAAAGCAATTGAGCAGCCTCAAGGATCATCTTGATACAGTGGCTATCAACCGCCCACTCGGCACATAGTTTAGGATCTTTGTCAATGTAAAAGATATTCATTAGATCACCGCATATAAGCATTTGTATTTTGGATGTGGACCAATCCAGTCCATGTCACAACCATTTAGATTGCGTCTTACTTTGTTTTTATACCAGGCAAGGGCAGCACTCACGCCCATCTGTGTAATAAGTATACCACTACCAGTAGCACGAATAGCATCGGGGTCCACCAACTGCCATTGTAATTGAGGATCCAGTTTATCCCAGTTTTTAGCAACTGCCAAAGATAGTTTATCATATTCACCATCATCTATAACGTTTGTATCACAACGATAATACAAGTATGCTGACATAATCAACAATCTTGCGGCGTGATTAGGACTCATTTGGAAGTGCCTCGCTCTTGAAGATAAATCGTTTTTTCTCTTCATCAGTCCATTCAGAAAGATAACTGCTAACCTCATTGAATACTCGCAGGTATTCTTTCTCATCAATGACACGATGGGACAAGATAGTTTCACCTATATGTTCCTGACCGAACTCCTCAAACTCAGGTTCATCACTACCAATATTCATTGTAATATCGTCAAGCGCCCATTCATTAGGAACATTGTCAGGCAACTCAACAGCATACACATGACGAAACGTGGATACAGTTTCGACTAGGACAATCTTGCTCATTATATCAGTTCCTTTCGATCCAGTCAAGTATGTCTTCCAGAAACTCAATCTCGTTTCGGAAGTGATGGTCTAAACGATCAACAGGCGCATCGATGACGCAAGCTCGGAGAACGTCAAGACGATCATAAAGTTTTTCTTTAATGTTTACCACACTACGTTTTTCTTTCTTAGCAGGTTCGGTCATCTTCTACTTCCTCGTACCAGTGACGACAATAAAAATGATCACCACACAGATCAATCTCATATTGCGGATAACCATTGTCTAATAGCCATTGAATAGTATCTGTAACATTCTCAGGTAGAACTTTGGGAAAGCCATACTTCCAACCAGCAGGCGGATCAATGTATTCAACCTTTGACATTTTTCCTCACGTTTCTTAGGAACTCAATATACTTGGCGAGAGAGATATAGCCTTGCTGTAAGAGTAATTCCATAGCAGCAATCTTGCTTTCAATTTCTTGCTCGTTTGTCATGTTTCACCTCATCAATGTGGCTGCAACGTTTGCGGAAGTTAAAGGCAGTGCAATCGCAAGAATAGCGGTTAAAATTGCCTCTGGTGACAATGTAGGAACGCTTATCACCAGGAACGAGAGTAACACCATCGTCAAAGTTTTCATTTCCTGTCCATGCCTCCACTATATCACGTTTATCAAGAATGCGGGCTGGTGCATCTAAATCACCAGTGGTTAACATAAACTCATATTCGGATAACCATTTGGGCTTAGGAACAACCACACGACCTTCGTAATAGTTATACATAGGCTGTGGAACGTAGTGAGAACCCGGCTTGTAGGCCGAGTTCTTATATTTCACTTTAAGACGCATTAGAGAACCTTCATATCTATAGTTGACTCAAAAAACTTTTTCAAGTCACTTTCAAATGTGGAGTCTTTCATAGAAAAGTCTTTCCAGCAAATGAAAGCCTGATAGAGATTATGGATCTCATCTAATGTGCGATGGAGTGCCTCTACATCTTCATCAGTTTGACCAGGTAACATAACTTGATAGTCACGTAGTTCAAGTTCCTCGATCAAAGTATCGTCATCAATATCAGTTAGATTGATTTGGATAGTTGCATAAGTCATAGAAGCACTCCTGTAGATTAGAGAAGTTTCTGAAGATCAAGACCTTCAATGCTATCCCAGTCACGGTCAACATTGAATGAGGTACCAACCTCACCAGTGTTACCAAATTGCTCGGTCACATCATCGTATTCACGGACACGCTTTGCAACCTTGGTCTGTTTAGCACCAACAGCCTTTAGCTTGGCAAGATTAGCTGCCTTGATTTCAGCAATTGACTTGGTTGACTTAGCAGGCTTAGCCACCTTAGCAGCCTTAACCTTAGGAGCCTTAGCAGCACCACGAGAAGCGGAAGCAGTAGCACCACGAATAGCCGCAGCATCGGCAGGCTCTTTGATAAGAGTGTAGGAGACAATCTTGCGACCATCTTTGTTATTACTAAACTCAAACCCTAGCTCACGGAGATAGAACACAAACTTGGAACTATACTCACCACCGACGATCTGGTCGATAGCTTCGGGAGTAAACGGGACACCTGGCTGAATAGCAGGAAGAACCCGAGCGGCACGCTTGATATAACGGTCACGATATTTTGTAGCATTGATACCCATGATTAGTCACCTTTCTTTTCCATTCAATAAACGTATTATAGCAGGTCTGTGGAATATGTCAAGGAAAATCGTTTGTCAACAGGTGCGACATGTTGTCGCATCCCTGGATGTAAACTGTTTACAGTCATTGAATGACAACGCCCTCTGGCCAGAAATCCTCACCGAAGAAACTATCCAAGATTGCCTCGATAGTTTCAAGATCGACCTCAACCGAACACCGATCATTCACATAATTCAAAACGTCGGTATCCATCACAATGCCGGGAGTGCTCACGGCATCAACAACCAACTCCTGAACCTCAAGATACAAGTCAGACATTCTAGACATTTTATTACCTCAATGATGATTGCCAAGAGAAAACCACTTATCAACTATAAACTCAATTGTCTCCTTATTAACCGGAACAGAAGAACGCTTATTGACATATTCATGAACCTGTTTATCAAAATGGATGCCTGGCGAGGACACAATCTCAATAACCAGTTTCTCAATTTCTTTATAAACAAGGGACATCTTACAACCCCGCTATATTATCGATTACAGACTGATCAACGGAAGCGACACCAATTGCACCACGAAGCCACTTATTGATATGCTTACTAGTTGTTCTAGACCAATTGTGATTGGTTCTAAAGAAGCCTTCGCCAGGAACATGAGCGGCGACAGGTGTTTTGTAAGAGAATAAAACTTGGATTCCACTATTGAGTTGGACGAGATTTTGGTTTGAACCAAGAGGGATAAGTTTCATATTAAGATTTCCTTTCTGATTATATAATCATTATACCACATCTATAGGAAAAGTCAATGTAAACCTAATTGTCAACGATGCGACAAGTTGTCGCACCCTCTGTATGTAAACTTGGAGCGGAGGATGGGAGTCGAACCCACGCTTACAGGGTGGAAGCCTATCGTGCTACCGTAACACTTCCTCCGCATATTGGTGATCCCAGTCGGACTCGAACCGGCATTGACGGCGTGAAAGGCCGTTGTCCTAACCATTAGACGATGGGACCAAATTGGCGATCTGGACGGGACTCGAACCCGTGGTCTTCGCCGTGACAGGGCGATGTTTTCACCAACTAAACTACCAGACCATGGAGTTCCGTCCCGGAGTTCAACCGAGTTCTCAAGGATTTGCAGTCCTGCGCCTTAGCATCCGACCCACGGAACATCAATAGTTTTCTACAGTTGACCATGTAAGATAATTTGGATCCTTTAGATAGTAATCAATATAACGACAAGCCGCTATTCTTGAGATACCATAAAATGTAATAGTGTGTGCATCAGACTCCTCATCATCATCGGCCCAGATAGTTAGATTAAAAGTCTTTACCTTAGCCATTTTATATCTCCTTAAAAGTTTGCCGAGTCATCATAGGCAAATGTTTCAATTGCCTGTGTTTCATCTTTATCAGCAAATATAACTATATCGTTTTCCATAACCTCATTAACGGCACGAAGATCCCATAACCTATGAATAAAGTCAGGAGTTCCAAACACCTTGACGGCTGTGTTATAACGGTTATCTTTGAACCCTACAAAGTGAATGGCATTATTCATACTAATCCTCCACAATCTTGCCAGCATCAAAAGAAGGAGCAGCGCCTAATAGGATCTCACGGATCTCAGTCCATTCAGGACCATCCACCACCTCAGCATTTTCCAGTCCATAGGCGTATTCGGCTTCCTGAGCCTGAGAGAGATATTTGTAAGCGCCCAAAAGATAAGAACCCTCATAAGGCATACAATGAAAGAGAGCATATACAGACATTTCCATTTATCATTCTCCAAAGTATGCGATAAGCCCAACGCCAAAAGCGAGGCCGACAAGGATTGCGAACAGCGCAAAGCACTGGACCATTTGTTCATCATCTTTGAACATTACACAGTCTCCCCAACAATAAACATGTCTTCATATACCTTGTTCAACTCTAGCTTACGGATTTCTAAGTTTTCGTCTTTTTGATCCAGCACGTATCGGCGAGCTTTCACGTAGTCCGAAAACACACCCATAAGGTTTTCACCCTCATATGGCACAGACCATATCACAGCATAAACTTCCGACATGTTATTCCTCGTTAGATAAGAGAGCAACAAGGGCGAACGAAACTGGAATAGCCAGCGAGACAGTAAGGACGATAAGTTCAAACATGTTTTAGCCTTTCGCTTTGATGCCAGCAGAGGTAAGGTTGACTTGTTTAGCACCACGGTTAGCGACAGTGCCCTTGACTAGAGGAAACGAGGTGTTAGCAGTATTCCTACGACCAGGCTTACATACCGTAATTGTACCACCATTCTCAATGTAGGTCAATAGCGCATCAACCGTGTTAGTGTTAAGAACTAGGTTCTTTTTAGTGAACCGAGCATTGTGGTCGGTCGTTGGGTTGAAGGTGCTTTGAGCGAAGTTTTTCATGTCTATCTCCATCGTTTATATAATCATTATACCACGTTTTGAGGAATAGTCAAGGACAATCGTTTGGCAACATCTGCGACAAGTTGACGCACCTTAGCGGACGTCGGTGTTGAGTTTGGGCTTACGGTCACGGATTAGTTCCCTCTCTCTTATATGGGCCGCAGACTTGCCACGGACGACCTCTAAGACACTAACTGTAAACGAGTCGGCACCGTGTTTACGGATAGCGGTGCATAGCTTCCAGCCTTTGTCTTCATTCAAGGCACGGTTGACATGCTTATTCCAGCGGCGAGTTAAGGACGCATTAATGCGGCCTTTGTCTACAAACGTCACTCCGATATACTCTTTGTTGTTTACAGACAACGAGTAAATCAGATGTTTACGGTCAGAGCGGGATTTGCGTTTAATTTTGATCATACCTTTATTATACCAGGTTTCTGGAATAAGTCAAGGACTATTTTGGTGGTCGAGGTGTATTATTTTGGCACAACTCTTAGTCTATCAGATAGGTAGTGTATTCTCAAAGAAATCTTTGTATCTTTCCAAGGATTTGTTATAATACTCCTTATCAATTTCACTACCAATAAAAATCCTATCACTTTTTTTGGTAGCAATCATTGTTGATCCTGATCCACTGAAGATATCTAAAACTATATCACCAGGATTAGTGTAGGCTTTTATAAGTCTTTCTAGTATTTCTATAGGCTTTTGAGTTGGATGCCAATTCACATACTCCTTGCTAGTAGTGTGATTGTTCTTTTCCCAAACACAAGTTGGGATTGTTCCTTTCTCAAAAGGTTTACCAGTTCTTATGTTGACCTTTTGTTTGCGTTCAATTCTAACATCATCACCATTGAACAAAAAGTCACGACCTTTAGAATAGCACCAGGCGTATTCGTGCTTTCGTGCAAAGTTTTCTTTCGTTCTGCCACCCCAATTGTAAGACCATATGATCTCATTTTGACCTGACAGTTCTTTTATCTCATTCAAGACATTTAGCTTATACTTTATAAACGTATCTGTCTTTAGAGTTCCAAACACAATCATCATTCTGTTTGGTTTGAGTATTCTAGCACACTCTCTAGACCATACGTTACACCAATCAAGATACTCCTTCTCATTCTCCCATTGAGAGTCCCAACCTTTACCACCATCAAAACCAATGAAATAGGGAGGATCAGTAAGAACTAAATCCACACTATTATCATCAATCGTTTTCAAATATTCAATACAGTCAATGTTTGTTATCATACTGGTTTCATCCATGGAAAATCTGAAGGAACGCCATCTAAAAAGAATGTGCCTGAATTGACACGTTTACCACCATGTTGATTGTGTATCCAATTACCTTTTTCATCTTGAACCTCGACAACACTACGAACAGTTTCTTTGTCCGCTTCATATATTTCTAGACGATCAGGAAAGAAAGCAAGAAAAACTACATCATCATAATCTTGGCCAGGACGGATTTGTTGCCAACGAAATTGCAGCTTTTCACTTCCACTATTCCATAGAAAAGAACCTTTGATTTCTTTTTTACGACCATCAACAATACGATCATGATCAGATTTGTGTTGAGAAAGGTTTTTATTAGAAGGTTTTTCTACGACGCAGCCTTTGGACTCCATGTATTCTTGATAAAGACGCTCAAACTGAGCACCTTTTACCTTTGAAGAAAGATTTTTCAAAGAGAAAAAAGCGGAATCTTTATATCGATCATTAGCGAGTTGTTTGTTAACTTGCTTACAAACTTTGGTTGAAAGATAATCTTTGGCGGTCAACATGATGTATTCCTATCATCAACGTTTCAGTATGTATCATTATAATGTTTTTGATGAAGATGTCAAGGGCTAGATTTGTTGACAATCAATGTTCAAAGAAATCATCCACTTCGTCAAAGTCCTCAAGATGTTCCATCCATGCCTTCTTGAGGTTCTTCAGAGGGCGCTTGTTATGCATCTCGGAAGGAATACGTTCGAGACGCTTGCCGCCGTATCTCTTTTCCTCTTCATACAGGTCGGCATACATTGGATCAATTTTCTGAGTTGATACTTTACGCTGTTTCATTTCATTATCACCTATTCTGGTAACAGTCCTTTAAAGGCTTCATTCACTAGCTTTGATGTTAGATAGGGAACTTTCAAGTCCTTCAACATCATAGCAATATAGATATCAGCCTCTCGAGGTTCAAGAGACTCCAACAACTGAAGAAGCAATTCTTCCCTTCGTTTGTCCGTGAGTGCTGGAGGTGTTCGTGGATTGTTTTCCATGAACAAATAGATTTTACTCAAAGCATCAGTCATATGATTATATCCCAGTCCTTCTGGGACTGCTTCTTTCTTATAGTTGGGCGCCTTCTTGATAGCAAACTTGATATCAGGATGCATAGCACCCATTAGAACATTTCTCAATGCCCAGCTATCGTTGCTCTGTAATACGCTGATACGTGTATCACGGGAAGGAGCCATCTTAAACTCATTAAAGACTTCGTATATATTCTTCTTACTACTCATTGTGTTCCTCAAAAGTCGGAGATCGACTCAATCATTGCCTTAAGGTTTTTTTGGATAAAGTAGTCCAACATCTTCTGTTTTGTAGCAGGCTTTGTTTCATCAAAGGCCGTTACAATCTTTTGCTGAACCTCATTAGGTATATAATCAAAATCAACCAAAGTTTGATTGCGCTTAAAACCACGAAGCATAGTATCGTTTGTGCAGAAAGTCTCCGCATCTAGAGATAGCCACTCCTGTAGTCGTTTACTATTTATAACCTTCTGTCTTTCGCCAGCAGCAAAGGTATTGTCGGCTGATAGAAAGTTAGGAATGCCATCACCACGGTCACCACGAATGATGTGTTCTTTGATAAACAACTTTGGATTATCAATCTTAATGAAACGCTTTAGAATAGGTGAATACTGCGTAACATTAGGATACTTCTGTAACTGCCCAAAGTCTTTGTCTGACGATAGAATGAGCACTCCGCCATGTGGAGCCAACCGAGCAGTTAGCACGGCAATAACGTCATCGGCTTCAGCGCCGGCGACATCAATTACCTTATATGGAAAGAACTCTTTTAGATCGTCACGAATACGATTGAGTGTATCAAAGATCATTCCCCAATCAAGACCTGATGCTTCACGGTCATGCTTGCGCTGTGACTTGTAGAATGGAAAGACGTCCCGACGCCAGTATTTCTTGTTATCGCAACAAAGGATAACATTAGGATACTTTGACTTGAACTGCTTTACATTTGATCGGATTGTATTGATAGACATATGACGAACCAGGTCTTCACTGATTTCATTTGCTTTAGCCACATGCTTTAGGTGCTGCATAAGATTAGAGATAAGCACCTGGTTTAGATCAACCAACATATAAGACATAATATATTCCTTTATTGATATCCTATGATATCATTCTTCGTCATCATTGTCAAGTTTAGATTTCATCATATCTTCAATGACCTTCTTTATCTGCTCCTCGGTCATGTCTTCCATTGCTTCCGCATCCTTCTTGGAAATGATTTTGATGTTCTTTTCGATGTAAGGATGTAGGTGATGTTCAAACCCAAACTGGCGATACACTGTGGCTCTTAGAGTATCAACCATCAGAACAACATCTTTGGCAAAAGATTCCTCCTCAATATTAACATCGTAGTTATCTAACTCTGTTAATATAATAGCTGTGAGATCGGATACAATAGCATCAGCCATCTTTTGATCAGCCCGTCTTGCTCTTTCTTCTAAGACATTACCGGGTATATCACGAACAACTTTGTGCTTTGGGAACTCGATTACCTTGTCGGTCATTTGTTATTCCTTATTTTTTAAATCGTGATACATAGCCCACAGCAAAAGTCCAATTGTAAAGACACCAACAAACATTCCTGTGTAGATAAAAGTCCAGATTACATCAATCTCAGTTGTCTTCCACATTATTTGATCACTCTCAAAAGTATCGTATCTTTGTTGATACGACCGTTGGCTTTGCTTTCAGTTGTAGATAGGTTCTTCATTATATTGCGTAAATCAACCTTACCAGCATTCATTACTTGAGGTATGACTTGCTCTGGCTTACGGACTTTCTTAGTGAGGGAAGCATCCGTATCATATCCTGTAATCGTAGTCCCTCTGACAGAAAGGCCCGAACGACCCACGGCATGATAAACAGAAAGATTGCGAGTTTTAGGATTGAAAACCCAAAGTTGCGAAGCATTGATAATTCCTTTCGGATCGACACTGGTGATATTTAGTTCTTTGAACTCAGGTAGAAACTGTAGCTTGGATACAAGAACACTGGCAGGCTTGATCTTCTTGGCACGAGGCTTACGAATAGCCTGACCAGCAGCATCAACCTCTGTCATGTGATCAATGATCTTCTTTAGAAAGAGACCCATGATTTTAAGAACTGGCTTACGCCATCCTTTATACGCTTCAACAAGGTCGGCGTCTTTGCCTTCTTGGGCTTCAACGATCTCTTCGTATTGAGGACGGAAGTGTTCTGCAATCCTCTTCGCAATTTGCGGTTTAATTCCCTTCTCAATGGACCACTTCTTAATGTCAAACTGAATTACTCCTTCTTGAAAGAACACATCGGTTTCTTCTTCAAGTTCACCAATTAGATCCGATGCTTTCGCATTGATACGATCCTGTATTGATACAACTTTTTGTGTAGGTTGTTCTTCTTCACTCTCCGAAACATCCAACACCTTTGAGGATAAGAGTATAAGTTTTTCTTCAATACGATCCCACTCACCGTCTGGCAAGGTATTTCCGGTGTGTAGTAGTCGGCAGTTCCATCCGATATTGTGTAGATCGACGGACTTGACTGCTCCCAGCTTTGAGATAACATGTTTGTCATATTTGATACTCTTTAGGTAGGATATAGTGAATGCCTTGGCATCGTCACTTGTATAGAAATAGTTGAACCAGTTGTATGCCCTGGCCAACTCTGATTGTGTGGAATTATCTGTGATCTCGGGTTCTGGTCCAAGATACTTTTCATCAGCAAATTTAGGTCGTCTAACCACAGCCGACTTTTTCACTTTCTTCTCCTCTGTCATGATTTAGCTTGATGTTCTCGCCAAAGATGGTATAACACTTTCTCTCTTTCAGAGGCTTCTTTCTCCCATGGTAGGTTTCTATATCCTACGATGTTCTCGTTATACATTACTCGGTTCCACATCTGATAGTTACCCGAACACATATCAACCAGTTCCTTACGGGCATATTGCTTAACGTGAACCAGTTCGTGTGCTAGTGTTCTCAGTAGATATACATGGCCTAAATCAGCCTCTATATCTATCTCAAATTCTCTGTGATTATGGTTCTTGACATCGATATCCGTCCACGTGGCCATACCGAAACATTTGGTATTCTTGAAAAAGTTCTTTCTCAATCGGACTTTAACAAGAATGGTCTTGCTGAGGCGCTTCATAAGATGATCACAAAAAAATGAAGCAGCCTCTTTTATCTCACGCTTTTCCATCTTCTTTGCGGTTCCGTATATTTTAATCTGCGCCATGTTCTCCTCAACTGAAGATGTGACTATAATCCTTGAAATCGCTGATCACACATATTCCGTCTTCGGTATATCCAATATCATTCTCTATTTCCTCTGCTTTGTCAAGAGCCTCATTTAGAGTATGATAGACCTCTGACTCGGAAAAGGTAGACGCTATCGCAGATAGGTCTCCCTCATATTTAGCTCTTTCAGCATTCCAGACGCCGTAGATGTTATCTATAGCGGACGAGTATGATACCCGATACTCTGGGCCTTTTTCTGTCTCAGTTAATAGAACGTAAATACCGTTATCCATCGACATTACTCTTCATCCTCGCCAGTAAAGAAAGTCTGAACCACTAGCTTTACGAACCAGTGAAACATGAAAGGCGCCCATAGAGGTGCTAGAACCTCTACCCACGACCAGCTTTCTAGATGATCTGTTAGCTTTAGACCGATGAACAAAAGAGCCAGTCCGTCCATAAAGTTAATAGGTGTTTGTGAAGCACCTACATTGATAACTCTAACATTCTGCATAGCTTGTTCCTTTGTTGCTGTCGGCAATTCAGTAGGCATTACTTCCTCTTCTTTCCTTTTAAACGACGGGCTTTGCGTTTACCTGAACCAATCTTTCGCCGACCCTTGCGAGGTCGGTTCTTATGCGGATGTGGCATAATTCACTCCTTCATTCTACTATAAGTTTCTTCACACTGTCAAGTCTAAAAGAGCGCCACCCGCCGGAATCAATATCCCAGACCGCTTGAACACTATCATTCAACTGTTTAGCTGGCTTCGCTTCCTGGCCATCGTATTCCGATAAGACTTGCGGAACATATAGATCGGAAAGAGTAGCCCGCATTGAGCGTTCCGTTCCATCTTTCTTCTCAAATACCACAGTAACTACACCATTCTGTAACTGTTCCTTGAGGGCATACTTATCAATCATTCCTATTCCTCAGTAAGTTAGAAGTAAATCGTATAGCTCATTATAACCGCCAATGAACTCTTTGTCAACCGTTATTACCGGAAAGGATCGAGCTTGTGGAAACATTTCCAGGAGTGTATCTCGCTCGAAATCTTTACCGAGTTTATACTCAACGTGTTCCACTGCTTTTGTCTTGAGCAAGTTTCTTGCCTTGTCACAATAAACACATTGATCTTTAGAATAGACTACTACCTGCATATTACACCTCACTTCTTTATATGGTTCTTTCTCACACGACACATCACCCAGTCATTGTAATACTTTTCTGATAACACAGCATCAACGGCAAAGATGTGTTTGGTTTCATAATAGGTCATCTCACCTTTAGTCTTACAAAGATGAACGATCTCTCGGACAAACTTGTCTTCACCAAATAGCGAAACGTGTTCAACGAGAGATTTGTTTGATCCATAGTATTCACGCCAATCGGACTCAACCTTTATTCTTTTCTTCTTACCTTTGACTTGCTTGGTTTTAGAAAAGTAAAAGTTCTTCTTACCGATATACTTCATACCATTTGCTTGATTGGTTATCTGGTAGACAAAGCCAATAATGCCTTCGGGGATTTCTGTGAGGGGTTCTTTTTCATATATCCATGTCATATGAATATATATGAGACTTATAGTTCTATGATCTTACCTTGCTTTGGCGGCTCTCTGTAGAATAGATCAAACGCCATAGTTATTCTTTCGCTATCATCATCGTGCTCGGTTGTATAATGATAGATGTAAGAGTTGAAGATACTGATACGACCAGGACTATTAGTGAAAGAGTAATACTCAGGCCAGTTGATAACGTCACTGAATGGATTCTCATATACCGTTTTTGTGCCTTGACACCTAATCGTAAAGTGTCCTGATAGAAAACTTCCGTCTGTGTTATCGCTGTGTCGGTGAGTATTCATCTTCTCACCTTTCCTTAGCACATTAGCCCAACACTGGACATACACCTTCTCATTCTTGTCAATCTTGAAATGGTCACATGACATATTGTAGATGTATCTTATCTCTTGTCTTAGTTTGTGTATCTCAGAATGATCCCATGATAGAGCATTGAACACTTTAAATCTAGATGTAAGTGCCTTAGGACCTAATCCTGTATAACCGTGACTAATCAAGTTCTCAGGAAGATCGAGAGATGTTATCTCTGCTTCCTTTTCTAGTATTAAATTTGATAATGCTTCTAAGTCTAAAGTGTATATGTAACTGCCGAAGATAGAACATTTGTATGAAGGAGCGGTAGGTGTTTGTAGTCTACCGTTCTCAAAATTCACAATCTCGGTTATCATTCATTCCTCAAAATCTTCAATCTCTGGTGGATACTTTTCATTCCATACTTCATCAAAAGCAGGATCAATGTCTAGATATCCTTCCATACCTTTAATGTCAAATTCTTCAAGAACTTCTAAAAGTATTCTATAGGTCTCTTCTCTTTCAGAAACGCCTAGCTCACTTTCTGATAGTCCTTCAATAAACCTTCCAAATATAGCTGCTCTTTCTCCAGCCATTAGTCTTTACCTTTCTTGAAATAAGACATATAATGTGATACTGAATCCGTAAACATCTTATAACCAAAAACGGTAACGTATAGAACTTGTCTATACATTTCATAGGCAGGATTCCTTGCTAATATGTCTGGGTCTCTGTTCCTCTTTTTCTTCTTCTGTTTCTTACTTAGTAAGGATTTGTTTTGTATCATTGTCTCAAAGAAGGCGATCCTACCATCAATATACTCTTCACCTTTATCAATGGCAGGATCATTCTTCAAGAGCTTTCTCACTCTCTTGATTGTTTTCTTATTTCTTCTTGATTGGTGTAGTTGTTCAAGTAGAATAAGATCAAGTTCATCAGTTTGTGATCCGAATGGTAGTTTCTTCCATATCATTCCTTACAATCCCGTAAAGAGTTGCTGCATTACCGGGACTAAGCCGAACACAACCATGAGATGCAGGACGCCCCAAATTGCCAGTATGTGGAGTAGCATGGATAGCATAACCGCCACTAAAAAAGATGGAGTGAGGCATCGGCGCATTATCATATTTCCTTGAGTAGTGCATTGGTTGTAATGAGTAAGGGTGAAAGCTGCCCGTAGGAGTATAGTAACCCCTACGGGCGGTGCTCACTGGCCATGAGTAGCTGCCCTCCGAACTATGAACAATCATGCGCTGTCTTGACTTTGAAATTGTAATATCAGTTTGTGCCATTGCTGGTGTAGCAAGTAGCATCATAGCAATAAGTAGTTTTCTCATATTTCACAGCCTCCAGCGGTACATGCGAGTGTTTGTGTACCTTCTACATTATCTTCGATTTCTACTAAACTATCCCAATCAAGACTTGTTGGAATTGTTGGTAGCATTGCTTCATACAAGTCCTTAGAGATTTCCTCATAAGGCGCCTGACGATATGAACCACCATCATGTGGTAAGAATGATACACCAGACATTTCATCAAAGTGATCATACACCCATGCACCAACTTTCATCCATTCATCTTCTTTGACGTTGATTGTAACAGATGGCTTATGTTCACACCATGCGTCCTGATACACAGCCCATAGTTCAAGATGTTTGATTGCGTCAATGTCATCTCTTACAACTGCGCCTTTAGGTGCTTTCATTGGGAAAGAAAATACGGTTGTGGAGTCAGGCTTCATAACGTCTGCTTCCCATGGCACACCTTTGTCCTTCATGAACTTTGTCAAAGGATCTTTGTTGTCACCACGGACACGGCGAATATAATATTCACTATGACGAGGATGGATACCAGACGCACTATCACAGAGTTGCGAAACAGTACCAGAAGGCTTAACGCAAGTAATAGCTGCGGCAGGATTAATCCCAAGAGTATTGGCCAATTCATCATTCACCTTTACAGCAAAGTCACGAAGAGAAGCAAGACGCTCCTTGATACCTTTGTCATCAGGATTGTTAAACAACTTGGAGTCATAGATGCCTGTAAGAGAAACACCAAGTAGTCTTTCTTCTTCTGCGTTCTTAACCCAAATCTTTCTTAGGTAGGGAAAATCCGTAAGAGTAGATTGAAAAGTACCAAGAATAGTCGCAACCTCAATTTTCTCACGAACAGTTTCCATGGTGTCATCGGCTCTAATAACAACTTCCGTGAGATTGCAGAAACCATAAGGTCTAAGGATGATTTCGCTGCAAGGGTTGGTGCCAAATAATTGATCAGCATTTCTGCGGCCATTTCGTTTTGCGATTGTTTGACATGCTTCACGACTGAATAATCCTCTCTCACCTGATTTACTTTCATACAATGAAATCCATTCTGCCATAAATGTACCGATCTCTGGCTTCTCGTTATATACGGCAGAGTTATTTGATAATGCTCGTTGTGGATTTGCTTCCCACCATGCACCAGCCTTAGCATGACGCATACGATCATCAGAAAGATTAGAAAGTGAAATCATAGCAGAACGACGAACGCCGCCAACTACAACCACTTCACCAATCTTACACATAATGTCATGGCATTCTAATGATGTTAGACGACGACCATGAGCATTACGGAACAACTTAACAACAAACTTAAACAACTCGGAAAGAGGACCGGGACCTGATGATCGCCCACCAAACGTCTTCAAGGGTGCGCCGGCAGGTCTTACTTTCGTCAGGTCCCACTTTGGTATTTCACCAGTGTAAAGCAAAGCGATAAGCATACGCAATGCTTTAGCCCATCCTTCCTTACTATCACGGACAGATATGATAGTTTCGGAATCAAACATCTTCTCTGGGATTTCTGGTAGCTGATTGATGAACTGACGTTCAACAGAAAAGCCAACACCAGTGCCACAAAGAAGAATAAACATTGCTTCGTCAAATGCCTTTGGATCATCAATAGGCAAGAATGAACAATTGTATCCGCATGTGTTATCACGCTCTAATGCTTTGCCAGATGTCATCAAGGCACGCATAGATGGCATAACTTTTAGATCAATGATTGACTTCTTTATCTTCTCACGAATAGGAGCCATATCATAGCTATAATTACTGGCGAGATGATTATGCATAAAGGTAAGATAACGTTCAACTGTTTCCTCCCAATTCTCTCTACGATTTTGTTCTGGTAGATATCTTGAATATCTTGATTTGTAAATAAACTCTTGATATAAACTGTCCATGTTTTTCCTCTTATTCTTGCCAATAGTCCCTAAGTGATGGGAAATGTTGTAGTATTTCTTTCTGTGCTGCTAGAGCAACTTGACGATGTTCTTTCTGTGTGCCTGCTTCCGCACGAACATCAATATAATGAATCCAACTTCTCAACGTCCCCGACATATATAGACGGGTTGTAGTTAGACCTTCTGGCAGAACTGCTCTTGCTTGTTCTTTGGCGATGCCATTTTTTATCGCACTTTCATAGTATTCTTTAGTAAGATCCGAAACATATTTTTGTGCATAATACCATGTATCAGCCAAGTCTTTGTCATCTGTCTCAATACTATTCTGTCTATTCTTTGCATCCTGTAGTCTTGCTTCTCTTGTTACAAACTCCATGTCCTTGGTTGGATCAGCATAACGTTGACTAAACTCTTGGAATGAAAATGACCGATGACGGATAATCTGGTGTGCAATGTCACGGGTTGTATTGATTTCCATTGTGATAGAAACCATTTCAAACGGCGACCAGTGTTTGTTCTTGATTAGATATGATAGAAGTTTAGGTGCTGTTAGTGTATTATGTTGGTTAGATGGATTTGATACTCTGGCGGTGTAAGCAATGAATGCCTCTGCGCCAATCGGACTTTCTGTGTTAGTTTCCCAAGCAGAAAGAATAGGATTAGTTAAAGCAATGATCTTGGCGTCGTTCATCATGATCTTCCTCTATCAGTTTCTTACAACGCTTCTTCCAATCATCACGTTGCCATTGTGCTTTTTCGTATGAAAGTTCATGATAATCATTAGCAATGAACTGAACTAACTTTTCATATTTACGGAGCCGTTCAATCTCTGCGTCGTTCATAGTAGGCTCTTTGCATATTTACAACGGTTAGCAAAGCCATCACCAGTCTGTGGTGTGGCAGGTGTGTATCCACGAGGACGTTCATAGCCAATAGCAATCAGCAATGCTTCATCGATATCTTTTGTTGCTTTTAGTTTCTTACCAAGACCCTTTTCAGATCCTTCAGTAAGTTCCCAATGAACAAATCGTGCCTGTGTATCAAGATCAGTAATTGACTTACCAAGTTTAGTAGCAAAGTTAGCAAGATCAGTTAGACGACCTGGTGAATGCTCACCAGTTGCTTTGTTATAGTTATCACGCCACTGTGCTAGACCAAGCGCCGTCTTGTTATCACCCCATACATTTGTGCGAAGATCAGGATATGACTCCTGCATAAACTGTCCAACCATAGCAGCGGCTTGATAATCTTTCCAGCCTAAGTCTTGTAGAACTGTCTTGACATACAAAGGACGATCACGACCTTTGAGTGTATTAGAATCAATTTGTGAAACTGGCATTGGCGGAGCAACTTTCTCAACTACTGCTTTTGCCACATCTTTTGACTTTTCAACTACAGGAATAACACTTGCTGAAATATAAGACTTGATTGCTGTTAGTGTCTTAGGACCTAGGTCACCATCAATCGGACCCGGATCGTATCCTCTGTTCTTTAGTTGTGTTTGAATTTCCTTTACAATGCTCATACTTTACTCCACTGGTTCATTTTCATCGTAGCGATTAATCCTTCAAATGTATTACTATCTATGATGTGTTGGATTTCACTTGGATGCATTCCTGCTATCACCATATCATTGATATCTTTTTGTTGAATAGTATCAGGCCACACACAAATCTTCTTTCCCATCTCAATCGTCTTCCGCATATTGGAAACTATCTGTTTGTTTCTAGGTTCATTATCATAGACGAAAACATAATCATAGTCAAGTCCTATTGTATTAGCAGCAGTATATAATGCTGCATCCATAGTAGCCACGCTATTGACAAGGAAAAGAGAATCGATGGGTCCCTCAACAACATACACAGTTTTAGATGTATCCAATCCATGCCAGCCGAAAATCTTAGGAGTATCTTCGTTAGCCTTAATCGTGATATACTTGATTTTGGATTGCCCGATGGCTCGTCCTTGAACACCTAATAGTTTTCCTTCTTTGTCTTTGAATGGTATTACTATTCGTTGCTCTTTATATAGTTGCTTCGTATTGTCTGGAAATACTGTGGTTATATAATCAGCAAAATCTTCCGCATAGTAAAGACCATCGAGTGGAACTTTTCTTTCATCCATATACTTTCTAGCAGGATGTTCTTTACTTAAAGATGCTAGTTCAGGAAGATTGCTCTCAATGACCTGATGTTTAAATACCGGCTTTGTTATAAACTGATTGATATCAACCTTAACCGTTGTGTTAGATTGAACAAACGATTCCAGTTGATACTCATTATATAGAGAAGGGTCAACATAGCGAATGAACTTTCCAAGACCCATTGTAGAGTGGCAGTTGTGGCACATAAAGCCAAAGTGTTCCTTTCGCTTATAGATGTAGCCACGTGTCTTTGTCTTGTCTTTCTGTGAATCTCCGCATACAGGACAACGGAAGTTCCATAAAAACTCTCCCCGCTGCTTGAACTGTGAAAGTTTAGGAGCGAGGAGAGAAATAAACTTCTTATCAATATATACCGACATACATCACCTGAGCATAATGAAATAGTATCATAAACAAAACTTAACGCTATGTCAAGTTATTTCTTTAATAAAGGTTTCATTTCCTGAATGACTTGCTTGAGGCTATCAATCTCCTTACGAAGATCCTGTCGGTCGCCATCGACGACAGGAATACGTGTCTCAAGTTTGTTTTTGATAGTATCCATAGTTTCTTCTATGTGATCCACCTTTTGCTCAAGGTACATTACCTTTTGCTGTAATTCCATGTCTTTTACTTTGAACTCACCGATTGTCATAAAGTAAGCAGCCACCAGCCCACCGACCGCAAGAATAGCGGTGATGATAGGTGGTACTCTTGTAACAGCAGCACCAACAGCATTTTCGAAATCGTTGGTGTCGTTATCGGACATTGTTAGTTCCAATCCTTTCTAGCCTCCCTCTGATACAGGGTTATTGGGAGGTTTTAACCCTTGGACATTGACGCCCTCAATCCAAAGGGGCGTCAATATCTGATTGAACACATCTACTTGCCTGAACAATCTCGTTCTTATGTTTTCCTGCCCTGAAAGCAAAATAGACATGTCTTATTCTCAATATCTCCATGCAGCTTGAAAGTGCATGGCATCGGTATCACCATTGATACCTCTCCACCAAATACCATGTTTCATTAGGATATTACAAAACTCTCGGTTGATCATACCTTCTGCCCACTTCTTAGGAAATGGATTTCTAGCAGGATCCATATCAATAGCTATACCGTATGCGTGAACTGACAATCTTGAACCACCACGCATCAAACGATAATTGAATGTACCACCAGAGATGTCGAGATGTAGCTCTTTGATCTCTTGTGGTGTAAAGTGTTCTTTAACCTCTGTGTAAGCTGCGGTATAAACATCTACAACTTTCTTGTGTAGCTGTAATGTTCTTAGTGGTGTTCGCTTACCATCTGAATAGAAGATTGGATAAGGCGGCGTCCACTTAACAATGTTTGCTGCATACCACTTACGGCTTACTTGACCGTTACTGCCACGAGGATCACCAAAGAACTTGTTTAAGTTCACCGTGTCTTCGTGAGGAAATAGTTTCTTACATACCTCTGACATAATTTGCTCCTCAGTATTTTATATATCTCATCTCGCCGGTAGACTCGTTTCTTACAACGATTTTACCTTTTGGATTCTTTGCTGCCCACTCTCTAATCTCAGCGTAGCAGTCATCTTCTTCTAAGTATGTGCGCCAGTGTTTGCCCTTGCGCTTTTGCATAGTTAGATTATGAAATATCTTTGAGTTGACCTCGAACACCGCAGCACCAGCAAACTGTCCATTGCGTCTTGATGTTACGATATTGTTTGGTTCTGATCTTTTCATCATCTTAGGAAACAGAATTGGTGACTTGTTCTTAGCTTGATGTTTAGGTGAAACGCCAGGCTCACCAGAACCAGGTTTGCCAGGTGCGTCTATACCAATGCCAGCAACTCCACCACCACCAACACCGACTTCTTCTTTTATCATATCGTCCTCAATATATTTGCTATCTTCAGATCCACGGGAATCTCTTCCTGTCTGACGTAGTATTTATCAAACGTAGCATTCAAACGGGAAGGCATATAATTAAGATATATTAAGATTGTTTTAAGTAGGGGATAATCTTCTTGATCGACTTTGAAGAATAGCATGTTGGTTGTCGCTTCTACACCAAACACATTAGCTAGAATGATAACGTGATTAAGAACTAATCGTTCCTTGAACTCACCAGTTTGTTTATACTTGCGTAGTAACCTCTTGACATACTTTAGACGCTTGAGATCATCCTCAAATTCTGATTGTAGAATGTGTGGACGGTCGTAACATTTAGCAGCATAGATCAAAAAGTTACCATCATTCAAGTCAAACATTAGTTCTTAGCTTTTTTCATTTCCTTCATAATCTTATATTGATAGTCAGGATTTGGATGATTATACAATCGTCTGTAGAACATATTGATGATTGTATTAGAAGTTGTGCCTTCAAATAAGAACGGAAAGAATCCATGTATGATAGAAGCAATACCAATGAGAATTAGAAAGAAGCCAGCATACACAGCCCACAATAAGTGGGCCATGTATGTTGTTCTACTCTTCTTTAGGTGATCACTCACCCTTTTCACGGTTCTTGGCTTTCCAAGCAGTAGCAAAGGCAATGCCCTTTTCCTTCTTGGTTAGTTCGCCGTCTTTAGCATAACCTTTTTTGATATGCTTTACCATACGCTCAAACTTAGCGCCTGGAGGAGCTTTCTCATCAAGACTTTCTTCTTTTGTTAGAACTTTTGGTTTGAGATGACCAACTGTAACATTACCATGGTTCTTATCAACCTTCTCATAGGATTGACCTGTCATTTTACCAATTGCTCTAAAAACACCTTGTGCTCTACCACCTTTACCGTCTTCCTTTGCCTTTGCAACATAGGATCTAGCTAGTTTAGTAGAAATCTCATCAATCTGTGTTTCTTCTAACTTATCCCAATGCTTTTTGATATACTTTGGTTTACCAGCTTTTACAGTTGTTTTACCTTCTGCGTCTTTTGTGGTAACAGTATGGTATTCAGTGGAATGACCAGGATTGCGTCTGTGTAATGTATGTGTTTTACCATCTTTAGTTTTTACACCAGCTTCCTGTTTTTCATATGCTTCATTAGCAGAAACACGGGCACTGCCTGTCATTTTATTTACGGCACGTTCAATGCCTTGTTCTCTCTTTTCACCAGTCTTGTTGGCTCTATGAAGACCTTCTTTGTCCTTGCTAGAATATGCTTGCTCACCTTCGGCGGCCGCACCAAGTCCACTAACATGAGCTTTCTTGATGTAACGACCGAGAAGTCTTTTTGATACTTCATCAATCTGTTCTTCTTTAACTGGCACACAATTAGGAACAGGCTTGCCGCCTTTCTTCTTCATGCCAATCATCTCATAGCCCTTCCAACATGGATCTTTATCTTCTTCCATGTAGGCATTCTTAGGCGCAGAAGCATTTACTTTTGCTTTGCCTTTCATCTTCTTGTCAGCAAGAGTAAGACCTTTTTCACGACCTTCGCCCGCTTTGTTTTTATAACGAACAAGTTTGCCTAGAGAAACCTCATCAAGAGTATCTTCATTTATATCCTTGTTATGGCGTGCCTTGTGATAGGCGTCAAGTTTTTTACGCTGTTGTTCTATTTCTTCTTTATTTCCTCCAACAACTTTTACTTTACGTTTTGGAGGAGTAGGAACAAAGCGTTTGACTTCACCTTCATCTAAACTTTTTTTTTCAGATGCTCCTACTGCTTCTTTGTTACCCTTCTTCTTTTCATCAGAAGTGATATCATGCATAGGATCTCTAGGAGCATTAGCTTTAGCAATAGCCTGATTGACTTCGGCTTCCTCAGCCATAGTAATTTCAGCCATGTCAATAAGTTTGTCTAGTTCTTCCTTATCAACAATTCTAGCCATAACCTTGAACATACCACCAACTACTGGTTTAGCATATGTGATACCAAATGGTGATAGAATACCATACTGCAAGAATAGGTAATGAGTTGATGGAACTTCATTGACAAACTCACCAGAGTCGGTCATGCCCATCTTGTGTCCAAATTGACGTAGCTCAAATACCTCTACACCTTTATCGCCTTCTAAGAAACGCTTAGGAAGAACGATGTGATACTGTGCGAGTAGCTTTGATAGTCTATTGAATACAACGTAAGGTGTTACCGCTGGCTGTGATACAACACCAGCGATAGCAGCATTGATAGCAGCACGAACGGCTGGCTTACTGATATCGAGGCCGCCATCAGCCACTTGGACTGTTGGCAGAACCTCTTCTTTTAGATGATCAAGGAATGATTTCATTTATATCACTCCTTAAACTTTTGCGATTGTAGCGTTGCTTGAATAGACTGTATTTGCGCCTGTTGTAGAAACTGCTACACGGAACACATTGCCGTTTGCTGTAATGTTGTTTGCTGTAAGTGTAAGAGTTGTTGGATTAAAATACTGGCCAGCAGCATATGAAAGATTAACCCAACCGCCGTTATTAACCTGCCACTGATAGCTGAGTGTAGCACCAGTTGGAACAGATGAAGCAGCAACGGTGAATGTCAAGTTACCGGCTGTAGCAGATGAATTGCTTGATGGCTGTGTGCCAATAAGCAATGCATAATCTGGGAAGTATGTGTCATCGGAAGCATCGCTTCTTGATGAACCCATAGCAACAAGTGTTTCGTACCATACACGACCAGCTTTGAGACCACGTCCTTCGTGACGAAGAACCCAGCCAGCATGTTGTGGATGTGAACCACCAGGTGAAGCCTGTGCGGCTCTCATTTCAGCGGTGTTAGCAAAGAACTGACCAACTACTACGTTGCCAGCGCCCTTAGCACTCTTTACAACTGTGTTAGCAGTTGTGTTATTGAATAGCAAAGTTCTTGCTGTTGTGTTAGCAGGACTTTGATTGACCTGCATTAGTGCTGCAATGTCTGAATTAGCAGCGTTATCGAAATTACCCCATAATGGCATTTTAGTTTTCCTTTTTAGTTATAAGTTTTGCCGATGGCGTCGGGCTTATCAGGATTGATAATAACTGGTGTCTCTGTGCCACCAGTTTCAGCCTTGCCAGCTTTAATCTTAGAAAGGACCTTCTGTGATCCTTTCTTTGCTTCTTCATTAACATCATATCTACCTGGAGTTAGATTCTGGTTACCAACTGCCTTACGAGGTGCCTCTCTGTCAGTTAGATCACCAGTTTTTCTACTTCCAAATACCGAACTTCTTTTTGGTGAATGCACCATTATACAATCCTGTATTTATTGACACCAACTTGAACTGACTCTTTCATTACTTTTGTAATGTTCTGATCTGGATTCTGCATTGGTTTAGCAGGAGCAGATGAACCGCCCAAATTAGCAGGACGTGAAGGTGGTGTTGGAGCAACCTTAGGTGCTGCCATAGGAGCTTCGCCACCAGATGCACCAATTGTTTTTGCTTGATCAACAGGAGCAGGTGATTTCCAACCTGGTGTTGGAGCAGGACGTGCTGGCTCTGGCTTGTTGTCCGCTGCCATAGCTGAACCTGTATCACCAATTGGTTTCAATGAAACTGTTTGACCTGACTTGTAACCAGCGTCACCGATTGGTTTATCAGCAGTTTTAGGAAATCCTTTAGCGGATGCTAGACCAGGATTGTTCTGCGGACCAGAAGATGAAGATGGTTTTGGTGTAGATATATCGTTTTTACCACCTTTGATAGCTGTCTTGCCTTGAAGTCTATTCATTGCCTGACCTAGTGTTTCACCTGACTTTATTTGTGAAGGTTGAACAACGATCTCATCTATCTGTCTATCTTCTTTCATGTGTTTAGCAAGAAGTTTAGCCTTGATGGATTCCTTCATAACTTCTTCATTAGCAGAAACTTTAGCACGACCTGTTAGTTTATTAACCGCCATGTTGATGCCTTTTTCACGCTTGAAGGAATCACGATTGTGTTTACGTGAATCTTCAACGTCTTGCTTTGTTCTTCTCTTTGTGGCAAGTTCTTTACCGTAAACTTTACCAGAACGGAAAGAAGATTCGGAACGCTTATAGTCAGCCTGCTTAACGTAACGACCAGCTAGTTCTTTTGAGATTTCATCAATCTGTGCTTCATTCATACCAGCAGCACCACGGGCGCTAGAGAATGTTGAGCTAAGGTCTTTACTCTTTGTAGGAGCAGGTGTTGATGATGGTGTCTGTGACTGTTGAGCAGCGCCAGCTTTCTTAGCAACTTCCATACCTGGATCTTCACCAGATACGGCTGAGCCTTCTTCCATCTTACCAGCAGCTTTAGCAGCACGGAAACGTGAACCCCATACTTCATCTTTTGGGGACTCAATCTTGCCGTCCTTGTCATAGTCTTTGTCGGCAAGTTTCTTGCCTTCTTTGACTGTTGGAATATCTTTAATGCCATGCTTTTCCCAATCAGGATGACCCTTTGATGTTACATGCTTTACGTTCGGAAAAGTCTTTTTTGTCTTTTCAGCATTTATTTCTTTTTCACTTTTCTTCTGTTTTTCTTCTTCCTTCATACATTTATAGGCTTCCTCGATAGCAGCGTCATAAGCAGCTAGATCCTCACGAACAACTGCGTTACGTGAGAAAACGCCAAATTGCTCATTGACGGCAGCAACAGCCTGACGACGAAGATCGCCTTCAGCCTGAGCTTGTTTTACGGCCTCTACAAGAGGATCGTTCTTAGAACTATTAAATCTGTTATTAAACATTGTTGGTTCCTTTTTGATTGATTTCTAAAATCATTTCTTCTTATTTAGTTTTCTTCTAGGCTTCATTATAGCCATTTTCTCAAACTCTGCGTTGATATCAGGTCTTGTGCCATCGTCACCAGCATTACCAGCATTAGGTGTAGCACCAATAAAGCCAGATGATGATGAGATATCAAAATTAGCCTCACGGCGTAATTTATCTGCGATCTCTTTAATCTTCTGTTCAGCCAAATAACCATACTTTGCCTTGAAGCGATTTCTGGTCTCTTCTCTCATAGCCCAACGATCAATAGCAGACCAGTTTGTCAAAGGCTCACCGATTGAGAAAGCATTCTGGTCGCTTGTGATATCACCGACGAATGATGGATTCTTAGCTGAGGTGAATGTCTGTCCAACTCTATCAGCCTGCTTTGGTAGATTGCCAAAGACTTTGACTTTTGGTTGATAGTAACCCATCTCTAAATTCTTACCAGGAATCTGACCTGGTGTATCTGACTTATATCTGTCAGCGAGTTTTGATGTGCCCCAATTGCCAGCACCACCAGTTGGATTCTTTCTGTTATTGACAGAGAAATCTGTATAGCCCTCTAACATATTCTCAAACTTCTTATCGGCTGGTGCTAGAGCAAACTGACGAATATCCTCTGATACCATTTCAATTAGCTTATGATGTGTCTCTTGAATAACCTCTTGTGACTGATTAAGGTCTAAATCATTCTGGACAACAAATACTCTTTCAAATAGATCGTCATAGCGGTCTAGAGTATCCTGAGCATTCTTCCACTTTGTATATCTTACAGCCTCATTGATTACTCTTCCGCCCTTGTCGGCTCTTGCTTCATTGCGTTGTCTTGAAACATCGTTGCTGGTATTGACGAATACCATGATTGTCTCATAACCAGCTTTTTCTAGGTCTTCTTTGATGAAACGGATACGCTCATAGTTGGATGTACCATTGACGACAATCAACCGGTCTGACGGCGTTGTATATGTCTCTGAGGATATCTCTGTGAAGCCAAATGGTAGAATGGTCTCTTTGAGTATCTTATCTTTTCCACTACCAGGTACGCCAGCTAAGACTATAGCTTTATTCTCTGTAACATAACTCATACTGAAGGCTGATGGATTAGCTTTGCCATACCAGCGCATAAGTTCGCCGGCTCTTGAATTAGCTTCGTTCTCAATATCAGATCCAGTAGCACCTTCTTTGGCTATGTCTTTGCCAATGCGTCCTTCTTCATTCTGTTTATGATGAACTAACTCATGGGCAACTGATCTAAAGATATCCATTGGATGTCTATTCTTGCTCATAACATAAACCTCACGGGCACCAGGAGCATAAGCAGCAAATGATGGTTGCTCACCCTGGTCCGCAGGTTCTTTGAACTTTAGTTTTGGCTTGTCGGATATGTTTAGTTTATCACAGCAAAAATCAAGGAATGAATTGAGATGATTACTAAAGTCCTTGCGGCTCATTTCTTCGTATAACATTTGTTCTTTCAATTGGGCTCTAGTCGCAGTAAATATCTTGCGAGCTAGTGTCTTATCTCTAGCCGCTGAGGCTTTAGCGAATGTAGCAAAGTCACCCTTGCGAACTGCCGCACGTAAGTCTGTACCAGAGATGCCTTGCTTTCTAGCACCTGATGATACAACCTGAAATTTTTTGAATGGATAATGGATCTTGGGATTATAATCTTTAGCAGTCTTTGGCTTGACATATCTGCTAAATGATGTTTTGAAATCTGATAGACGGTCATCACCAACCACAAATGTTACATCTTCGTAACCTTCGTCAGCCAGCTTGCGGCAAATAGCAAAGGCGGTCTTCATTGCTGGATCATCAACGAAATTAACGCCAGGAAATATCTGGCGCAGAAACATCATCTTCTGTCTTGGTGCTAGGGGATTCTTAGATGGATCATGTGACTGGGAAGTATAGATACGATGATCAGCGCCGTTCTTTTGTGCTAGTCTGACGGCATATGTGATTAGTTCTGCGTGACCTGTTGTAGGTGGATTATAACGGCCAAATGTGAATACGATTTTCTTCATTCTCTCCCTCTGCGGGTTTATATTGTTTATTTAGTCTTTTTCTTATCTTGAGCCTGTTTGACGATCTTTTTGATAGTCTTGATGACAGGAACAGGCTTTGTCTCTGGCTTATCGGTCATTACTTGCCCCAATTCTTGACGGCCAAAAAGTTTGCTCTACTAAACTCCAGGCGATCTACTAGCTTGACAGCATCTCCGCCAGTTGACCAGGCAGCAACATAACCTTCTGGGGTTGTTACTTTGTAGCCACCATCAGCGGTGTGTAAGAATGTACCAAGATCGTTGACCTGATTGAACTTAGCAATCAATAACATCTTAGCGTCAATCAATAAATTCTGTAGCTGAAATATCTTCTTTAGATCGGCAGCATTCTGGCGATACCATCTAAGAACCATATCCCTCTCTGCCTTACGCTTTGCTTTAGTAGCAGGCATCTTGGCATCATCAATGTTCTTTTGATATTTATCTCCAACCCACTTGATTAGCTGGGCTGTATGTCCAGCGGTCATATGCTCACCGGCACGAACCTTCTGATTGTAGAAAGTCATAATGTGTATCTTATACGTGTCGCTAGTGGCAATCTGATTTAGTAATGAAGCTGGAATAGTTCTAAAGACTGTGCCGCATTGTGAGAGTATGCTTGTTAGTTTAGCATTCTCTGACTTAGTAAGTGTGGCTCTGCCAGTAACGTCCATAAATCTATTGCTACGATACCATACATTCTTTGATGCTCTTAGACGCCCGATGTCAACATCGAAATTAGTTTGGAGAGAAGACATAGTGGGACCACTATAAGAAGTGTGAAAAACAATTCCCATTCGAGAAGAAAGTACCTGCTTAGAGAGCGTCGTACCTTGCGGAACAGCATACGTGATCGTGTTCGGACGAAACGTAATATACTTTTTACCATCGATAGTTTCCGATTTTAGCTCATCTCTCGAATACATAAAATCGCCATGGATGATACCAGTAATCCCCAATTCAGGTAGATATTTCAAAGCAAGTGAAAGTTTAGCTGCTAGACCACCAGAGTGATTTGCTCTAATGTCTGCTTCAGTATAATTGAGTTTAGCATTCTTAGCAAAGATAGATTTAGACCCAACGAAGAAACGACCGTTCTCTGGATTGATACCAGCATACAAAGCTGGTGCTCCATCAAACTTAGTTCTTAGAATAAGAGAGCCACGTGCCTCTGATAATGTCTGTCCATCATCAGCAAACATATCTCTCAATGAGATAAGAAACTGAATAGCGTTACGAGTACCGACGACACCGCCTTCTAATACAGCATCTTCAATGTGTGTCAAGTGCCGATCTTTTTCTGCCGCGGCTTCAGTGAGAAAGTCTGATAATCTGATCATTTACAATCCATCAAAAGGGTTTTTCTTTTTTGAATCTATTAGTGAGTAGCGACTATCGCCCATCGTTTTGATTTTTATCTCTGGTTGAACTTCATAGTATTTTGTTCTGAAACCTATTCTCATTCTAAACATTCCTTTTCCTTTAATGAAAGGAATGTCAGAATGTTTACTTTTGATACTGAGATCATCTAGACTACCAACCAAAAAGAAATCATTACCAGCTTGCATATAAGCCACTGGCTCAGCTTTACCTTCGTTGTAATGCTTTGTTACTAGTTTACCTAGATCAACATTATCAACATCAACAAAGTATTGAGATGATCGGGTTTTTAGAAAGGCAGCCATTTGCTTATGTGTCACAGCTTTGGGATCTTTAAGGCCGCCTTCAGTTGTTGGCACTTTTATTTGATTTTTGTTTTTAGCACCGACAAACTTGGCAAGATCATTGAGAAATTTATCTGCTTGTGTTTTGCCTCTACCACTATTCAATAGTTGTGCCATAAATGCTTTAAGAGGAGTGATACCACCTTTTTCAGAAGCAGACCAGCGGTTTCCATCCCAAGCTACTCTGATATTTCCCAAGTTGTCCGAGTGGTTCATTTTAACTTCCACCCAGGCTGTCTTTTGCGCTTTGCCTTTTTTTGTTAAAGTAACTTTGATATCAGAATACTTAACATCAGCCTTAGGTCTTTCAGCCTTAAGACCAGATATCTTCATTTGATTGATTTTATCTCTAACCGCAAGCTCGTGGTCGTCTGATGCTTTAGACAAAGTATCCTCCTAAGGACTATTCCTAAGAGTATTTATGAACCTTTAGTCATGAACCTCGAAAACGTATAGTTCAGGAACGACACCGACCCTGCCGATATACTCAAACGTTTTCTTTTCATAATCTTCCATCGGCATATCTTCTTCAAAGGTAGCAAACCATCGCTCTTTCTTTCTATGAAGAGGATTGCAGATAACGTGTAGATATGTGGTATAAGCAGAATACGACACATCAATGATCTTGCCACCTTTGGGTATATCTACTCTTGAAAAAGAAGCATATCCAGTTTTGTCTGCTAAATTTTCAAGTTCAAATTTAATGATCTTCTTCTCACTCATTATAACACCTCATATTTTCCAGTTTCATCAGTTGTATAAACGGTACGCTTGATACCAAACTCTGCGATTGCTCTTTCGCAACCACAACACGGTTTAGCCAGACCCCAAACAAAATGCTTGTCGCCTGCTTTAGGTTTCTTTACTCTGGTAATGTATAACTCTGTGTCTTTCAGTTCTTCCACAGATAGTTCACGCAAGGCATTCTTGATAGCATGAACTTCCGCATGTAAAAAGATAGCCTCGGGATTCTTGGAAAACTTTGCTTGGAATGGATGGGATTTCTTACGATTGTATCCGACAGAAACAATCTTGTTACGATACACGACCGCTGCGGCAAAACGGATATTGCTATCATCGTTTGCCTCAGCAATCTTAGCGAGAGTATTGAGTATTCCTACATTCACTTTTTTCATAATGTATTATATCACAAGATCAGTATTAGGTCAATACAGGATACTTATTGACAATCTTTCCTTTGACAACGGAAACAGTTCCTGGTACAACACCACCAACGTCTTTTCCGTCATAACGCCACTGTATCTGGATGATACCAACTTCACGGGCGTGCCATGCTCTCCAGCCAGTTGCTTTCTTAGAACCAAATGATTGATCGTATTCTAATTCAATAACGTCAGTGTATCCGTTGAAATAGTTATACTGATTAACATACTTTACTCTTTGATTGCCAGGAGTTGGTGCTTCAAACTTTGTAGAAGCAATTGGATCAATCTGAATTGGCGCATTGAACTCATCACCGATATTCTGAACACCACCCCAAAGAATTTCTTTACCTTTTGTAAAAGCAGTTGTTCTATACTGTGTCCAGAATTGGTATGATCTTCTTGGATAGATGTCGGCTGTTTCTGTTACGCCTTTGTCACCAAGATAGTCCATAACCCATGTTGCTTGCCACTTGTTATCGTGATAATCTTCTTGATAGAAATTTCTGTTATCTCCCGAGTTCCATACCATGAATGAGTATGGTTTACCATCTACGCCGTTATTAAAGTTATGTATTGAAATATAACCTGCTAGTGGCTGTGGCCAGTAATTACGGAAGATAAAAGCCATTACTTTTCTCCTAGAGTTGCCCTCAACATCCAACGCTGTTTACGATGTGCGGTGATCAGATCCTGAACATAGTTCTGCCAACCAAATGCTTTCTCTTTGCCTGAAAGTTCATAGCATTCGTTTAGACAAGTAAGAACTTGTTCATTAGCATCATATAGGTTCTGTATCATCTTTTCTGGTTTAACAATCTGTGCGTCTTCTTTAATCTCGGATAGCTCAATTATACGAGCGAGAGAAGCTGGAGCAAAATTATCCATTGCTCTAATGTGCTCGGCTACGACATCAATCTCGCCGTGAACACTCTCATAGAACTCACCAAAGAAAGCATGATACTGTGGAAAGTTGTCACCAATGTAGTTCCAGTGATATGCGTGGGCTTTCATATAGAGCACAAACATATTGCCTAATAGAACTTTAGCTTTCTCTACTACCTCGTCCATTCTTTTCTTCCTTATATGATTGCCATTTGTTTAGCGGACAATCGGCAAATGGCCATAATGTCTTAACACTCATAAAACAAAAGCATTCGAGACATTGAGTGGTTGTGTGATTATAGCTATCACATTTCTCACATATCTCTAGACGCTCTTTTGCCTTTTCTCTACGTTTAGCAAATACAGTTTCAATTTTTAGCATACGAGTATTTAGTAAAGAAAAAGGGCGACATTTCTGCCGCCCTTCTGTTAATGCTGAATATGTATGTGATTATAGTGACCCGGCACTCGCCAGAGGACGGTGTACCCTGCTGCTCTTGCGTCGGCAGCCAGCTGGTCAAACTTATTAGCATATCCAGAACGTGCTTCTACCACGCCTCGCCCGACATTCACATCAATGGCTCGGCCAGCGTAGTGGGCCCATCCGTGATGAACATGATGGACTCCACCAAATGACGGATGTTCCGAAACACGAAACCCCTGACGCTGCAATTGGTGGCCGTAGGCTACCAGGGAAGTAGAAGCGGAACCAAAACCCCAATTCTCTTCCTGTGTATCCTGATAGTTTCTAGCCTGTCTCTTATTCTTAAAACGTGGCTGAGGTGAGACTGCCCAATCATCACCACCCAATAGAGAGGAGATAGGATCGGATTCCTCAGCAACGTGATTGCCTGAATAACGGCTTCTTGCTTCTACGGAACCGCATAGAGCAAGTACCGCAATGAAAGCAAATAAGACCTTCTTCATAGTAGTACCTTTCTGTTATGCCTCCACGGACAATACTCCACAGTAAACGAAAGATTAATGAAATGTGGGATTGTTTTAGGCATTGCCTGCCGAGAAGGGGATGGGTGCCAACGCTGGTACATTCGCAGTCGTTGGCTATTTACAGACCGCAAAGTCGCAAGCCTGTAATCTATTTAGTGGTTTCTGATATTCAAGAAATCACTTTAAGTCCAATAATGTGTATTCTTCTTCCATACCGATTTGACCTCTTATAAACGTATTGAACGCTATACTGATCCTTTCATATGAATTATTCACAAGATTCACTTGATGCGGCACATTAGAAGGAAAGATCAAAAGTCTTCCCGTCCAGACTGGCATTGACCATCTATTGCTATTGAACACATTGAAATCCTCAGTTGGTAGACTGAAAAACTTTGGACATGCTGCTGCCTCGCCTATAAATGTGACACTGTCATTATCTTGATTGGCTTGAACATAGAGAACGCCTGACAAGTAACTGTTAGGGTGTGTATGAACATGATGACCCTGACCATTACTAATCAGATTAACAAAAGATTGAGTTAGGTATACTTCAAACTTATCTTTTGGTTTCTGTATATTGCCAACATACCATTCAAGACTTTCATCTACAAATTTTCTAATGTCAGAAAGCTCTGGATCGTCTAGAACATTTCTACCTACAGTTGTTCTATTACCCATAAGTCCTGGTCGTGCGTTTTCAGAATGTGATAATATCGAGTCCAGTTCTTCTTCGGTAAAATCTCTATTCATCTCAAACGAAACAACAGGAGTTGAAAACAATCCAAATGTTTCGGGCATACTATTCTCTTTCTATGTAATGCTCTACTATACGATCAGGAGAGAAAAACTCTTCTACCGCTCTGTGTACCTGTTGTGTATCATATGGCTTACATGAGAAAACATCAAGATAAAAGTTGCCTGTATCGTCACAGAAATGACCACAGATGTTTGATGTTTCAATAAGCTGGACAAGTGTATAACCTTGCTTATTGCCTTCACCAAAGTGAATGACCTGGGGCTCACCATATGCTTTCATGTCAATACGCTTCACTAACTCTTTAGCAAACGAAGCGATATTGTTTTTGTTTGTAATGAACTCTTTAACTCCACCATAACAATCAAGACTTAGGTGATAACCCCATGCCATATCAGATATCCTTCTGCTTAGTTTGTTTCTTATAAATTTCGTAAATCTGTTCTATTGCATTTGGATTGTAAGTCACATTTTTCATTGCGGCTAAAAGGCAGCTTGTGTCCTGCTTCTCAACAGCGGCAGTAATCATAATAGACTGACCACCAATCCATACAGTTTCAACAACACCATTATCGTTTGTCATATTCAAAAGGATACCATATCCCTTTTCTTTCATTGTCTTATCTAATTCAGCATTACTAACACAAACTAACTTTTCTTCCGCCGCTTTGCCGTCCATCCGTTCTTTAGCATATGCCGATGTTAGAAACAAACCTGCTAACAAGATGATTACATATTTCATTTCTTTTTCCACTTCAAAGTAACTTGTTTAAAGATATCATATACAACCGTTGTTATAAACACGGTAGCGACCAACATTAGCCATGCCATTGAGGTCCAGATAATCATTGCTACAGTAGCGAACCAGTAGATGAACCAGTCATTCACAAAAACATATTCCATATTCACCTCATTATGTTGATTGTAGCATATTCTGTCAATATGTCAAATGTAGCATATTCTGATATGACATAAGCGGAGGAGCATCCTCTGCCTTTGTCTTTACTTTCATAATATACTTTCTTGCCTGATCTGTCAATAGACGATCAAAGCCTTGTGGTATATGTATGCCTTTCACTAAGTCTATATCATTATGATATTGTGGACCGAAGGTGTTAAGAAACTTAGCAGAGGCTTCGGTCTCATCTTTAGCATCGAGGATCATAATCGCACGTTTATGACCCTCAGTTGGAACCATGTGATCCAGTGTGACAGTGTAATAGCACATTATTCAATCACCAATCAAAGATGTCCTGTTCAATAACTCTTGCACCCGGACTGTTACGGATGATAATCTGTTTCTTCTGGACTACACGTGGAGCAGCATAACCATCATAATAGTATCCGCCATAGTAAGGCTGATTACTAGCAGCAATAGCACCAGCGATAGCACCAACAGCTAGACCAGCACCAAGAGCGGCAGCACCGTAACCATATCCACCGTAACCCCAACCACCATAACCAAAGCCAGGATAGTATCCACCGTAGCCGCCCCAAAACTGAGCATTAGCAGGTGTAGCAACCGCAAAGGAAATACCAATTGCGGCAATAAGAGCGATAACCTTGTTTCTCATCTAAGTCTTCCTTCAAGTGTGCTATCAGTATGCTTATAATAGCATCCTAAGAGCGGAATGTCAAGTAGTGTTATTTATACTAGAAAACCTCACCAAAAACAAAATTCAATGTGACACGAGGACCACCACTTCTCGGAATAGATGATGTGTGGCACTGAGTTAGTGGAATTAGAACAGATTTACCTTTCTCTGGTGGAACTCTTAGCTGATTTGTAAATCTTCCGTCAAAGTTTTCCGGGCCGTATCTTTTATGAACATAATCATAATGCTCATTAAAGAAAAATGTGTCACCATCAGCATCATTCACAAAGTATAGAAAAGTTTCGCCACGAAAGTTATCGTCGGAGTTATCTACATGTGGTGGATGATGAAAGTCTTCTGGATAAGAACCGTCTTTTGTATATAGGTTAGCTTTGACACGCCAGATACGATTTTGGTATCTCTTACCTTTGTATCGTTCAAGCGCCTCAACGATTGGTTGAATGACCAAAGGATAATAATGTTCCGACATTATCTTGCCATTCACATAGAAGATGTGACCAAAGAAAGATGTGTTTAGTGTTCGGTAATCTTTGAATTGGTCATAGGTTGCTTCGGCTGTATAGTACCAAGGAAAGTTGCCATTAAGCAACTCTCTCTCGATTTCGTTTTGTTTCTCTCTTGATAGAAGGTCTTTAATGATTTCCATGATGTAACTCGCTTTTATATTTTTCATCAAGATTTTTGAAATGCTCAAACAGAGTTGGGCCAAGTTCTTCTTCTGCAGGCACAGATATTTTTTCAATCTTTGATCTTATATAGTGCATATTCTTTGGACCAAATGGCACGATGTTCTTTTCTTGAAAGTCGCCTTTGATATTCTCTAGATCGTATGTATGTTTAGGTAAGTCAAGAAACGTTTCTATTCTACTAAGTTGTTCAATTGTGTGATTGATAAAGTCATCATAGTTAATCAACAAAACGTCGGAGTGCTTTACTAGATCGATTATGGACTTAGTAGATGGTTCAACAAAGTTCTTCCACATCTCCTTTACATATCTTTCAACATCTGATTGATTGGCGTTGGGATTCTCTTTCTTGTATAGAGTTGCCCAACTAGTCATAGCACTAGGTAAGTCTCTTGTTGTGATGAACACCTTTATATCTTTTTCAAAGACCTTTTGAGCAAAAGACATATTAGATCCCCATGCTCTATTTCTATCAATGATGATTGGTTCGCTTCTATGTTTCCACATACTATCTACAACTGCTTTAGTTATATTCTTTAGTTGTTCTGGTATGGGATGTGCGATCATCGTTGGCGTCTTGTGCCACGTCTCATCAACTGCTTTTAGAACCTCAAACATTGCTGTGGTTGATGCCACATGAACATCTGGATTTTGATTTAGTATGCTGGATAATACTGTGCCGCCTGATCTAGGCAGTCCCACAAAGAAGTGAAATGTTTTCATCAAACTCACTAAAGTCCGTTATTCGAATAGTATAATCTGGTGGTTCAAATAATCTATCAGTATCTTTATACTGACTTTCTTTGATTGTGTCCATCCACACAATCTTATCAGCATTGAAAACTTTTCTCAATTGTTGTGTCGGACATATGAAATCACATACAACAACTAATCCTAACTCATTACATGTCTTGGCTTTTTCTGACATTCTCTTTGCTTGTCTCAATCGACCAGCATCAGAAAAGTCCCAGTCATCATACATCTTTCTTATGTTATCACCATTGAACCATATGAAAGATTTTTTACTTTCCATCAATCCGTCTATGAGGCTACAGGCAAATGTTGTTTTGCCTGAGCCAGATAGTCCAGTTATAAGTATTATCAATTCAATCTTTCTACACTGACGGAAGATGTGCTATTCATTCCAATAGCATGAGCAGCACCGTAACTAAGATCAAGATGCCGACCTCTAACAAAGGGACCTCGATCATTGACAACTACCGTGACGCAGCCGTGGTGACATACTCGTAGATGTGTACCAAACGGCATTGTTCTATGTGCGGCTGAATATCCGTGCGGGTTGAAAACCGCTCCTGATGCCGTGTGTCTTGATAAACGTTCACCATGCCCGTAGAATGAAGCAACCATATGGCTCCCTGCATTACCATGATTACCCCAACTAGCAGTCCAATCATTAGTATCGTCGCTTTGAATGCTGCGGCCATGTTTACCTCTTGTCACTTTCTGCTGTTGCTGTGGTTGTTGCCCGCCAAAGGCACCATCGAAAAAATCAGATAACGGATCGGCAGCGGCCGAAGTTGTCAGTGTAATGAAAATGGCCGCAGCCGATAGAAACTTATTCAAGATTAAAACTCCTTGCGTGTTTGATTACACTCGAAAGTGTACCAACCTTCATTGCGGAAGGCATCAATGATACGGTGACGATCATCAAAGATTGCGCCAACCGTATAGTTAGGATGACGCTGTAACCAAGTCTTGATGATATCAACTTTCATCTTATCATCATCACCACGAAAACCTCGAGGGCGCATATACATGTGATCATGTGAGATCCAAGGTATATGACGATTAAGCCACTCTAAGGTATCTTCACGGAAACGCTCATCTCGGGCTGTAACGATAATGACAGCATCACCAGGACGATCATTAGCCAGCGCATGTAGAACATCAATCACTGGCTGATATGGTTCATCCAAATGTTGCTTGGCAAAGAATGCGTCCCATTCTTTTTTACCATCAAGATGGTGCATCCGATGTTCATTATCGGCCAGCGTTCCGTCAATATCAAATACCCATACTTTATTCATCTATTCCATTTCCTTTCTCATTATGCTTTATAATAGCATAAAAAGCCCGGAATGTCAAGTCCATATTGTATACCAATGCTCAAACACTCTTTTTAAGAGGGATTTTAGTTGCCTTTCAGTAAATGTTCCGTAATAGATATCATATCCGATCATGATTCTATCTTCATCGTTTTCGTTAGGACTTGTCCAGTGTTCTATTTCAGAGGGAAAGAAACATACTTCACCTTCGTTTAACAGATAAGGTTTCGGATGATCTTTCAAGAATAGTTTGCCAGAGTTGTCATAACTCTTTAGATAGAATACTGCACTACGGACTTCAGGAAGAAAAGTATGATAATGTGGTTTGATATATGATCCTTTAGGATACACATTAACCCAAGCCATGGCAATCTGCAATTTGTCTTTAGGCAATCCTTCTACATCAAAGTATCTGTTAGCTGCCTCAATAACAAAATCTGTGATCTCTTTGAACTCAGGATTTTTGTGTATATTATTACCACTACCATCAGCAATGAATGCTGTAGATGTTCCTTTCAACACATTAAGATTAGGAGTATCTGGTTTACCAGCAAGTTCATCTTTAGCAACTTTAACCATATCATAGATGATAGGATAAAGATGTTTCTGTAACTTTTCTAGATCACCAGAATACTTTTCAATATACATTAAAACGGAGGTGCTGTGCTTTGTAGAAACTGCCTAACAATCTGCAAATTGATTGTCATAATATCTCGAATAACATCGTCAGAAACCTCAGCAGGCAGCTTTGATCTCATTGTGTTAAAAAGTTGATCCAGAACTTCTTGTGGAATTTCTTGTGGAGGATTTGTTGCCATTGTTTTTTCTCCTTACATTCCAAACTGACGTTTTACTGTGTCAACGATTTCATCAATGACCGTATTGATTTCATCGTCTGTCTGTGTAACACCAAACTTATCTCTAAGAATGGCGATAATGGCTGTTCTTGTTTCATCTGATAAGTTGAACATGGTTATCTCCTATTGACTTGATAGTATGTTAATGTCGCTGGCAATAAAGCCAATAACAATTGTAATAGCAAAGAACATGATCATTCTAAAGATGGCTTGTCTCTTTAGTTCATCTTTATTCATGCTACATTCCTTTGATGCCATTTGCGTTGAATTGAAACAGTTCCACTTGACTTCAAAGAATTGTAAGCACGAAACGCTTTACCTTCTTTATCGTGATACTCTTTACGAAAGATCACTTTACCATTGTCTGTTGCTTCAACTACCCAATAGTATGTATGCTTTGTATCTTCACGCATTTTCATCTCCATAATGTAATGGCGATCCCAGGATGACTCGAACATCCAACCTACTGCTTAGAAGGCAGTTACTCTATCCTGTTGAGCTATGGGACCATTAAGCAAACTCAGCCTGAAAGGTTTGATTGATATCTTGAACAGGAACTCTTTGAAGAATGAAAGATGGTGTGAAGCCAGCGAAGCCACCACCTTTACCCAGAAAGTCACAAAGAGCCTGTGCGTCTTCCTCAAAGAAAAACTGAGCAACAATCTGGTCACTCGCTTCCTCATGAACAAGCCAAAGCAATTCATCGTCATCATTGAACTCAGGATAGTATTTGTATTTGGTCATACTTTTAATCCTTTGAACTTGTTCTTGTTCTCAAACTTTGGTTTAGGTTGAGGAATATCTTCCCCAGTATCCACTATATCTTTGGCAGACTGTTCAACATCATACAACTTCATACGTGTCTTGTCAACTCCTATTACATCTCTTTTATACCTGGATGGATCAGCATACCTATTTTTCAATTGCTTTACCATGATTTGATTTAACTGTTCCAACTGTTCCGTTACAATCAAAGCAACGAAGAAATCCGCAGTAGCTGGAAGACCAAATGATTCGGAAGTATCAGTAAGGTCAGGATCAGTTGAACCATACCCACCTCTTGTCAACTGTGTGGCAGACCAGATCGGAACATTATACTCTACCGCAAGACCTCGCAACTCTTCAGCAATGGCTTTAATGTATGTGTAAGAATTTACACCATTGCCTGGTTTAATACGAGCCGAGGCACAAATGTTGAGATAGTCAATCATGATAACGTCTGGCACAAATCCTTTCTTCAAGTTAAGTTCATTCAACAATGATCTAAAATGAACAGTTGAGGCTGAAGCAGTTGGATACTCTTTAACAATCAACTTACCGTTAGTCTTTTGTTTCAGTGTTTCAATCTTCTTGTCATAGATATCTCTTGGTAGAACCATAAGATCATCCATTGATACATTTAGAACATTAGCATCAATACGTTTAGCAACTTCCTCTTCAGCAAGTTCCATAGAGATATATAAAACATTCTTGCCCTGGTTTATATAACCAGAAGCAAAGTGACATAGAGTAAGTGACTTACCAACGCCGACGCCAGCCATAACGATATTAAGAGTTTTCTTTGGAATGCCATTCTTCGTAATCTTGTTAAAGTAATCTAGGTCAAAAGGTATTCTTTCTTCTACACGATGATAGTAATCATAACGATCATTTGCTTGTTCTATATAATCATGGCCGACATTAGGATCAAAAGAGATAGCAAGAGCATCAGACAAAAGAGAAGGAATAGCGCCTTTGGTAAGTTTGCCCTTGCCATTCATAATCTCCAATGAAGATGTGATAGCATTATAGATTGCCTTTTCCTGGCAAAACTTTTCAGTATTGTCTAAAAGCCAATCTGGGTTTGTCTTTTCTGTGTCACCATTAAGAGTTTTTAGTGTCTCCCGCATTGACTTAACAGTATCATCCGTTGTGCCACGAATGTTGTTAATCTCAATATCAAGAGCATCAAACGTAGGTTGCTCACCATACTTCAATAAGAAGTCGGCCACTTCTTTGAAAAGCAGCCGATCTTCCATATTACCAAAGTATTCTTCTTTCAGAAATGGTAGAACCTTACGAGTGTAATTCTGATCCTTGATCAGATTCTTCAGTATCGTTTGTTCTAGTCTCACTCACACCCTCCACTTCTGACGATTCCAACAATACAGTATTAAGAATTAATCCTAATGCCGCATTGAACTTTTCATTCTTTCTCAAGGTCGTCATTGACAAATCATTTGTCTTGATGATCTCATAATCATAGAGTAGGCGAGGAATGTTATCCTCACCCATCTTGAATGTAACAGTTGTATAACGATACACTACTCCAGCAAAAGGGTCAAGGGTTAATTCAATAGGAACCGTAGATCCTGCTTCTTTTGCGTTAAATAAATCATCTCTAAACTTATAATCAGTTCCCAGTTCCATCTTCTACCTCTTCATTGTATTTGCCATAAAGAAAGTCTGCCTGGCATCCTTCATTGATAGCATCCAAGATTTCCTTTGTAAAGAACTTTTCAGGATTCTTTTTGATTTCCTTTTCAAATGCTTTGGCACCATTTGGGAACTCAAAACGAGTAGAAACTTTCTTTATAATACCATACTTTTCAGCAAGATCAAGCAAACCATAATACTTGTCAAGACCTGAAGAATAGTTTAGCCAAGTTTCAACTTTCTTATCTTCTACAGTCATACGAGACTTTTTGAGATGTGCGGTAATCACAGCACCAGTTCTACCATTGTCATCATCTAGTGTCTTATCTTTCTTCTTTGAAAGAAACACAATAGTAGAAGCAGCATACTCTAGACCAGAGCCGCCGCCCATCTTTTTCATTGGCACATACGAACCAACAACATCATAGACATGGTTAGTAACAATCAACGGAACCTGAGCCTTGCCAAGTTTCAATGTAAGAACACGAAAAGCACCACGAACCAATTGGGCTCTTGTCATGTCTCTTGTGTCTTTACCATCAGCGATATCTTGCATCTCTTTGTCGGTTGATAGATTGCCAAGACTATCAAGAACAAAGATCATTGGTGGCTTCTCTTTGCCTTCAAGATACTTGTCAAGGATCTTTACTGCCTGTGTTCTAAACTCTTGAACAGTAGCCACAGGAATAATGCCAACACGCTTTGCGTCAATGCCACGATCAGTAATGAACTGCTTGGAGATAGCGGACTCTGACTCAAAGTAAAATACAAATCCACTTGCGTTGTCCTCTAGAAACTGCTTTACCACATTCAATGCATAGAACGTCTTACCAACAGAAGGTTCACCAGCAAATGCTGTAACCTTATTCTGTGGTAGTCCACCATAGATTGTTCCTGATAGTAATGCATTCATTACATAGCTGCCTGTGCCAATGAAACCTGACACATCACCAGCAGCAACACCGTCATCAACGATGCCTGCGTATTCATTATCAATTTCTGATATTAGTTGTTTGAATATATCTGACATAAGTTTCTCCTTCTTGTCAATTAGTTGCTAACAATCTCGTTACGCAACTTCCTTGAAATGTTTTTGTAGTTCTGGTGACAGTTTCTTTAATAGGTCGCCACTCACACCTACACGAACAATATTTGCTAGTTCAACAATGTTGTTTGGAGTTATATTTTGTCCTGGCGCAAACTCATATAAACGAGCAGGTGAATTTTTATGATGCTCGTCTTTCTTACTCTTCGCCATGATAGATCCTTTCCTTTGTGAAGTCATATACAGTTGGACATTTAGATGCTTTGTAGTCCCAAATATCTTTCTTTTCGTTTAGATGTTTTGTTATCTGTTCGAACTCCTGTGCTAGATTAAAGCCACTATCATTCATCCAATGAATATAATGCATGTCAGTAGGAAAGTAGTTTAGTCCTGTTGCCACAGCATTGATACCATCGTTATTAAATCTTGTTGTAACATACTTTGACTCATAAGCTCCTATGAAGGATTCATTTCTAGAGACACCTCTCTTCAGAGATTTCTCAACATCACAATAACTACGGTTGCCAACATCTCTCCAATACTCTGTATCATTTCTAAGTGATAGAGAATAGTGCATGGCAACGAACTGTGAAAAGTTATCAAACATTACACGGCATGACCAGTTGTAACCATCCTTATCAAACTGTGTTACAAGATGTTCTTCCTTGTCTCTATCAAGAGCACGAAGCAAACGAACAAGGAACATGTGAACACTATACAGTCCGTTGCTTTCTAGTGGTTCAATGAAACCAGCAGATAGACCAATAGCCGTAACATTCTTAACCCATACTCTTTCTGATACGCCTGCTCTGAATTTGATCTTGCGAAACTTTTGTTCTTCTCGCAACTTACCTTTAGACTTTAGATGTGCCTTAAATTCATCTAAGGCGCCTTCATCAGAGATATACTTATCAGAGTAAACATAGCCAGTTCCCAAACGACTCCACAATGGTGTGTTCCATACCCAACCATTGCCAAGAGCATGACAGTCGGTGTAAGGAACAATCTCTTTGCGTTTATCATCAAAAGGAATCTGTGCTGCCCATGCTGAGTTGTTTGGTAGAATATCATTGAATGAGATAAAAGGTTCATTCATTGCTTTACCAAGAAGAATGGAAGCAAAGCCTGTGCAGTCAATGAATAGATCAGCCGTAATCTCTCGTCCATCATCAAGAACTAGTTTCTCAATACCATCTTCATTGACGATAGTATCTTTGACCAATGCTTGTATGTGTTTGACACCTCTTGGTTTCACAAACTTGTCACGCAACCAAATGGCAAACTTGATAGCATCAAAGTGATAAGCAGCATCTCTATTGAACTTATATCCTGGTAACACACCATCTTCCGTGGTTATACGATTAGCATTAACCAATGACATAATGGGATACATGTTATCAGCATAATCAGATAGCGGTGTCTCTGGATATAGAAACTTCTTTAGATACCAATCGTTCTTCGCATACTTGTTTCCTACAGTATCAATTTCACCAAACGGATAGTGAAACGTGCCTGAACCAATCTTATAAAAGTCTGTGAAACTAATTGACATCTTATAAGTGGCGTCACATGCTTTCATAAAGTCTGTGTCTTTAATCTGGAGCAGACGCAACCAATCATTGATAAAGCCTAACGTGGATTCACCAACACCGACTGTAGGTGTGTTTGGATCTTCGATAAGAATGATCTCTCTATTGTCCAATCTTTGTATAAGAGTTGCGGCAGTCATCCAGCCAGCAGATCCACCACCGACAATAACAATCTTATTGATTGGTTTACTCATGAGAAGAAATCCTCTAGACTTGATACACGTTCTGATTTCCATCCGATAGCATCAAGAATGATCTTCAGTGGTTCCAGAAACGATTTGTCGAATTGTGTATTATAGTCTATATATTGGTGTAAGTCAAACTCTTCCGGTATACCTCCAGCAGGAAAACTTATGATGTTAGATTGAATGTTGTTTGGTTCCTGTAAGTAGATATACTTTAGCTTCTCACCTGTTTGTATCATTTGATACTTAGTATCAATGCCATGCTTAGATAGAAGGTGATTATATAAGATAGCACCACGAACATGAATAGGTGTGCCTGATGCGAACAAAGTTTTCTTATCATGCCACTTGACCAATGCATTGAGACCCCGAGGAAAAGCAATGTCCGCCAAAGGAAGAGTTTTAAATTCGTCACGGAAAGTTTCAATGAAAGATATGACAGCTTCCTCATCTGCGCCAAAGATAACATCAATTGCCTCTCTAAGTTTCTCTCTACATGCTGTTGGTGTTGAACTCTTTACCATTTCTAAGCCCATAACTTTTTTCTTAGGTTGAGCATACTGCACACCTTCGTTGTTATAGACATTTAGGATATAACGCTTCTTGGCAGTCCAGATTGCTTTGTCTGCCAATGCTTCACGCTTCATGATAATCTTTTGTTGAAAGACGTTAGTGTAATCACCAAGTTCTCCACAAGTCTTATCAATAACAGGTTGCAATTTACTTTCACAAACTCTGTCCAAGAAATTGATGGCTTTCTCAATATCTTTAACATCGTCACGCAACGTCTTAGATACCAGTTCTCCAAGGTTGAGATAAACCGAATCAGTGTCAACCGCAATAACGAAGTCATCATTGGACTTTAGTACCTTCCTGAGATAGTCGTTAAGTGATCTTTCGATCCAGCGTATGGATAGTTGACCAGTAGTCGTGATCGCAATCGCATTGCGTAGATCGAAGAACCTAAAATATTTCGAGCCCATTGCGCCGTATAGTGAATTAAGTGAGACTTTCTTGCTGAGTTGCAGGTTCTTAAACTTAGCAATTTCCTTTTTAAGTTCTGCCTTCTTTGCTTTGTTCGTCTCATTCTCGTATTGTGTCTCTGCATCTAACATCGCCTTCTTATATACTTTACGGTCATTGAACATCTTCTCGACCATTTCAGGCATGAAGCCTTGCTTGTCACGACGATAGAACTGACCGTTAGCAGTTAAACAAACATTGTCATCGTTAAGGCTAGATGTATCGACGCCCTTAGCAAGAAGTGTATCAACGGATACCCCATCGGCGATAATACGACGCATACCATCAGTATAATCGTCAACCTCAACAATGGTTTCGGGAGAGATGTTGCTTCCCATAATAACAGACGGATACTCGCTATTAACATCGAAAGAAGCCACCCAATCGTGAAAACCGATAAGAGGATCTTTAACGTAAGCACCAACATATGCTGTATCCTTTTTATGCTTCTCTATAGGCGGAACAACAACGTTCTTTGACTTTAGATGATTGAAGCAAATCACATCCCACATACGAACCTGTGCGAACACATCTTCATAATTACACTTGTTATCATAGGATAGTGTCAAAGCAAGTTCAATGAACTTTCCTTTATCATCAATCTTGTCAACGAGGTCAACGTCTTTGATGTTATAGTCGATGAACTTTTGGAAGTCATCCTTATATAGATTATGAAGTGAACCATATTCATCGTATGACAGTTTACGCTCACCAAGTTCAACATGAGCAATATTGTCTAGACGATAGGACTCTTGTGACTGTCCAGTTGGTGAATACTTTTTGTATAGTGACAATAGATCGAGTGTAGCAATACCGAGAATGGTATAGCCTTGACCACGACGACCCATACCTAAGTCTAACACTTTGGTGTTGATAACATTCCAAGGCGATAGCTTCTTTGCTTCGTTACCATATAGTTTTGTGATACGATTTACAAGATATGGTATATCAAACTGTTCAACGTTCCAGCCAGTAATGATATCTGGATGATCTTGCTGCCACCAACCAAGAAACTTAGTGATAAGTTCATATTCACTAGCACATTTATGATAAGTAACATCCTTGCGGCTGTTTCTATAATCACCAACACCAAACGTATTGAAATGACCATTCATCTTAACTGTGATGGCAGTCAATGGCTCTTTAGCTTGATCTGGCTCTGGAAAGCCATTCTCTGATCCAACCTCAATATCGATGTTAGCAATCTTGATGTCGTTTATGTTCCAGTCAATAACATTTGGAAACTCATCAGCAATGAAACAATACTGATAACGAGTGTTACCATATATTCTGAAACTTTCTACATCTTCGTATTGATCAACAAAGTCACGACATTCACGAATCGATCCAGGTTTAACTGGACCGACATACTCGCCGTGAATGGTCGTGTATTTGGTTGGCTTCTTAGAATACACGAAGAGAGTCGGGCTGTAGTCAACTTTTGCTTTGACTGCCCGACCATCTTCGATACCACGATAGAGTATTCTACCGCCCCATATTTCAACGTTTGTGTAATATCTCATTAAGGTGTGATGATGCTAGATGTTGGAATCTGAATGCCACCGAAGAGGCTGTTATACTGATTAACAAACTCTGGTAGCGGCTTTGCTGTAGTAACAACTAGACTTCTATTGATTGAAAACTCCTTGTCGTCACTAAACTGTAGATACGGCGCAAGTCCAACCTGCGGCGTCTTTGGATTTAGTTGATCTGGAATAACAACAATGCGAACAGGATTCTTCACATTGATTACTAGTCCGACGTTCTCCGATACAACCTCAGCAATGATTTCTTCACCGCCGAGGAACTTGATTAGTGTTAGATTTGCTGCCATATTATACAATCTCCATTAGGTAGTCATAAACTCCAAGTGTGATCCACTTGAAAGGCACAGTAGTCATACGGCTACCATGTTCGTTGACAAAGGTATAAGCATTGTCCTCATCAGCAACCTTGCCGATGCGTTCCCACTTGCCATCATAGGCACGCTGCTTAAAATCTTCTTCGTAAATCTTCATTGTCTTTTCGCTGAAATTCATATCAGTCTCCTTAGTCCCATAGGTTACGATAATACTTACCGAACAATCTGAATCCATTATCTATTCTGTTATTATACTCTTTAATCTTATCATAGTCAACCCAATAATCAGGATTTGTTTGTGTTATTTGTGGTTGCTGATAATCATTACCATCATCATCAAACAATGTATCTGAATAGACTGGTTCACCATGACGAAACTGGTCTTCCCAGTCATCATCAAGTTCTTTCTCAAAGGCCCAAATCATTTCATTAAGAACCCATTCCCACTTGTAATGAATCCAACGGTCATCTGTCTCATAGTCATCAGGACCTTTGCTAAAGGTATGACGCATATGTGATGGCAAGTCCTCATCATCAACTAATGGTGAACCGTGTTTAGTTTCTTTGAGTTGTTTAAGCATAGGAAGAATGATATGTGCGAGTGTGTTATCCATATTCCAAGTATCATACTTGTCAATACGAACTTCAATCTTGCGTTTGGTTTTGCTGTTTAACCATTCGCAAACATCATCAACCCAAGTTCTAGATAGCCAAGAACCAATCTTGTCTTGCGTATCTTCACTGACGAATGGAATTAGTTCGGCGAGTTGATATGGACCCCACCACTTAACATACGGTCGGATTTTGACTTTCATAATGTTTCCTTATCTCAATTTTGATACTCTGAACACAGGTAGCACAAACTACCGAGCATCCATGCTTTTCCATAATTTCTTGAACGGATGGAACATCACCAGAATGGTGTTCAAGGATTTGTTTTACATTACTGGAAGATATAGTATTACAGGAACATAAGATCATTGTTCTTTCCCCACATACATATATATTATATCAGGATGTGTGGAGGAGTCAAGATGCCCGTTAATAGTTGGACAATCAATTTGATTTTAGGAATAGTTATGGCTATCATTGCCGGCGGCGGAATATACATTTGGAAAAATTCCATAGAAGAGGCTACACTAGCACAAGCCAGAGTGGAAGCCTTAGAGAAAGAGTTAGCATTACAAGAAACCGTCATTAATGACCTAACAGAGTTGAGTAAAGAAAGTAACAGGATCATTGCCGATCTAAAAAACAAAGAATCCTATTTGAACGATAAGCTAAAAGGACTTGATGTATATCTAGACACACACAAAGATGAAAAGGAATCATCAGAGGTTCTCAAAAGAACTATAAGGGAACTATCACAATGAAGAAACTACTAATCCTTTCACTATTACTAGCTGGCTGCCAATCAACAGCACCAACAACAAGATTACAAGTCATCACACCTCCAGATGAAATGTATGACTGTCCGATCAAGACAAAGTGGCCGAACTGGAAAACGCTAAATGACACCGACGTAGCCAAAACGATTGTTGAACTTTATAAGAATAACTCTCGTTGTAAGAACTCCGTCGATGCCATCAAGCAATATCTAACGGACGCTAAAGCCCGTATAGAAGATTAGAGAGTTGTTGGATCTGTTGGCTTCGAAGCGTTGGTAACGTTCTGATCCTTTGCGACAGCGCCGAGACCAACGATTGAAAGTAGGAAGGGCCATACTTCATCCAATGGTGGAAGAGGCATGGACTCTGGCCATACACCAGCATACTTTAATCCATATGCTACTAACGGAATAAGACCAATAATAGTCGTTCTCCAGTTAGCGAGAAAATTCTTTAACATCATTATCTCCTTTATAAAGAAGCCCGAGCGGGCACTCTTATTTAGTGAAAACGAAGTTCAAGGTCATTCTTCTCTCGTGGAATCGAGGTGGTGAACTGGCGTGGAGCGTCTGTAAATCAAACAAAACACCCTTGCCTTTCTCAGGAGCGACGAAGCCACTCTTTGTCACATTGTCAGTAGGAAACCGCTCATTGAACATATATGTCGGTCCATCACTATCATCCACATAATATAGAAAAATCTCACCATCACCTATTGTATCTGTCTTTTCGTCATACACATCAACATGCGGTGTATGAAAATGAAAGTCTGGATAGTCAGGCTGCTTCAGGTACATGTTAGCCTTCATACGAAACAACCGCTTCATATATGGTCGTTTCATATGTCGCTCTAATGCTCCAACGATAGGAGCAAAGTATTTGAAGTATTCCGATTGAGATTGAAAGTCATCGTATAACATATTCACAAAGAATGGCGTTTCTTTTACACCGTCTATCTGTTTAGGATAGTTTGATATGTAAGAAAAGTCACAAGTGTTATCTTGAAAGAACCACGGAATCCGAAGAGCCGACGTTTCAATCAAGTCTTGATGTTCTTTAGCGAACAGGTTATCGATGACTTTCATAGTGTAGCACTTGTCTGGGAGACGTTCTATTTAGAGGCCGAGAAATCCAACACCGAGAAGACCACGCTTGCCCTTAGGTGAGATATCAATAGAGATATCAGAACCATCGTTGTCAACATCAACATCAGCACCAGGAGGCGCAGTAACAACTAGACCGTGTGGGGTATACTGTGCGGCAGGAGCATAAACACCATTGCTCTTTGTAGCACCAGGAACAGCAACAGTCTTGCCGTTGTGTGTCTCATCTAGTGTGGTTAAAGCAAGTGCCGAACCAGTTAGACCAAGAACAAACGCTGCTGCTAGAATTACCTTATTCATTATTTCACCTTTTAGTTAGAGTAAATGACTGGACAGAACCATTAGACTAATCCATGCCCACAATGTATTGAAGCCAACAAGGGTAGGCAATAGTTTCTTATTGCTTGCCCATATCAGCGCCAATGAGGTAGCTAACGTTAGAAAGTATAGCCACCAAATCTGTATACCGAATATCAGTCCGGGAACAATGATGATTGCTTTAGCTAACCAAGAAATGAACTCAACAGTATTGAAATCTGTCCAGTATTCTCTAGTAAACCACATGCCATAACAATCACGAATTTTAGCATAACCTGAATGCCCATATGTAACTGCTATAGCAATAGCCCAAACGCCAGTCGCTATAGCAGCCTGTTCAACTGTAATCATATTAGCACTTGAATGTTACTGTGGCGTCTTTCCATTCGCCCATGACAGGAACTTGTGCCTGTGCTGATTTCAAATGACAAACTTTAGGTTCAATCTTAACCTGATGTTTTTCACATTCACCTGAGTGAAGGCAAATGCTGATAACAGCAAATACTAACTCTTTCATTTTCTATTCTCCTCTAACACACGGTAGGCAATGACAAGCATCTGCGCTGCCGTGTTAGCATTAGTAATATCTACCAATGCTTTCTTATATGCTTCACATTCTTTATCAACGTTGAAGCGGTGCCATCTGTTTTGTTCTCGCATCTTCTGGATGCCAATAATGCTTTCTTCATCCATAAATTGATAATCCTACTAAAGTAAATAGTCCATACATTAGTGATCCACCAATGACGGCACCTAATAGTTTCAACTCTAAATTGTTATTCGCCTTGCGATTGCGAAACGGCTCTGTGATAGTACCGCTCGAATATTGACAAACGATCTTCTTCCGAGTAGCAGTCGGGAATTGGATAACCTTTGACTTTTTGCCAGACATGTTCAGCCATCTCCAATGTAAATTCACGATCTAGTTGTTCAGCGGTTTTGTTTAAAGGTACCCATATCGGTACACCAGGTATCTCATCCATGTTTAGTCCTATTATGATAATACACCATCATCTCACAAAGTTCAATAGTTTTTTTAATGTCGGACTCATCTATTCTCTGTTCCGCCAAAATCATTAATTGCTCGTTCTTGCTCTCGCACATACTGATCTGACGGAGTATTTCTAAACAATCTTCCAGGTCTTCGTTTAACATCTCGAACATGACTTGTCCCCTTTTTGCGGATCCAATCGGTACATGCTCTAATTTGTTGATCCGTGATTTCTCCATTACAAACTGGTCTCATCTTCGGATACATAAAAATTTGATCGAATATAGGTATAGTCATATAAAGAAAAATGAAGACCGCCCCAAAGGTAAACGGTCTAGTTTCATACCATCTCTTGAACATAGTATTATTTAGTATAGTTCAATTTCTCTTCAACCCATTTCTGGTAATCATCATGGTTGGAGAAATATGATAACACAAGGTCAATAGCATCACGCATTTCATCATCTTCCGCATGATGATAAGCAGACTTTAGATTTTGTCTTGTGATTTCATCCATAATGTCATAGTCGATTTCAAGTGTAAATTTATTCATCTATAACCTCCAATCCAACATCTTCGCCAAAGTCAACCTCTTTACCCTTTGGCCCATATACGCCTTTATACCATGTTATATAATCTTGTCTATTCAGATAGTGTGATAATACAATCTCAATAGCATTACAGACACCATCCTCTTCTGGATTGTTTAGCATAATCTCATGGTATCTTTGTAGGTCTTGAACGACTATTCCAGATAGCATAGCATCATCTAATTCAATTTTCATCTTTATTCTCCAATACACGGTTTATTTCAGCATCTATTTCCTCATGCGACATATTGGAAAAAGCACGGAGCATATTGACACGAAAGGCACCCCGTAACTTCTCATTCTCAGCACGAAGACGTAGGATTTCTTGTTGCATAGCACGCCAACCATCCAACATGTATTCGAAGTCCTGTTGTGAATAATCATCACTCATCGTGCCACCTTATTCAATGCTTTGAGATCATCGGACTCGGACAATACCTGAAGCCCACCTTTGTTATACAACGGCATAACACGTTTAGCCTTCGCTAGAATTTCATTGCGAGTTTCTTCGGACTCTTTGTGTATGTTAGCCATAACGGAACGATTGGCTGTAGCATTAGGACCACCGTTACAAACCTCACGTAAGGAACGCTCATGTTCTTTTGTTGATCGTTCTACCTGTAGTGAAGCAGAATAGTCGGAACGCCATTTAGTGTCTTTAGTTTTCTTTGCTTTGATTTGTTTTGGGGATACACCCATCTTGATTAGCCAAGCATCGTGTTCGGAACGGTCATGCTTGGTCTGTTTGCGTTTGCGTAGATTGGTAGTGGTGTAATAGACGGGAAGCAATGGCATACAAACCTCCATGATAAGAACTCTCATTATAGAGGATCTAGGTGGGTTTGTCAATGCGACATATTGTCGCACCTTGTTTACATTCAATCCATGTTTCCAAAGTCATTATTCAATCGTGAAGGTGGAATAGATCCACCACCAACAGAACCACCACGACTATCAGGAGCAAATGATTGAACCATTGTGGGTGCTGACGCTGTAGGTAGCTGGTGCGGACTAGCATTGAATGCGGTTGATCCCTGACTCCATCCAGGGTTCTCCCATGAATACGCAGGAATATCTGTTACAGGACCACCACTCAAGGAATGATACTGAGCACTAGCAACCGTGGGGAATACCACCATTGAGATTATCGTCAAATATTTCATCATACATTCTTTTTCCTTTTCTTCTTAAACTTGTACCACACAAGATATACAGAACCTATGGCCATCATTATTCGTTCTTTGATAGTGTATCCACCTTTCATAAGTTGGACTCTCATTATGTTATTATCTTCTTGTAAAACAGTAATCAGATAAGCAGCCTTACGAGGAACAGAGTGACATTGAACATGGTTGTCTTTCTCAACCCAATCAGCCAGCTTGTGTAAGGAATCTATAATTTCGTTATAGTCTGTTTCAGTCATACTATGTTCTCTATAAACTGATCGGTTGCTGCTTCCCATGAGAATTGTTTTGCTCTGGCCACAGCATGATCTCTATTGAGTTTAGACGCTTTCACAATTGCCTCTTCAAAGTGATAACTATCTGTTAGAATACCTGACTTACCATCTTCAATAATGTAACGATTAACTTCGTTATCGAGTGCAGCAACAGGTAATCCACAAGCCATTCCTTCTAATACAACAAGTCCAAATGTATCTGTCATTGATGGCCAAGCAAACACATCATATGCCTGTAATAGTTTAGCAATCTCTTCTCGGTTCTTACGACCAAGAAAATAAGCATCAGTATATCTCACTTTATATTCCTCTAACTGAGGTCCATCGCCGATTACATACTTAACAATGTTTGGATTGCTCACCTCTAGATATTCGATTAGGTTCTTTTCGGCTGATACACGACCGACATAGACCGCACGAATAACACCAGTGTTCTTCCAATCAGATGGTTTGAAGATATTTGTATCAACTCCACGGGACCATATCTTTACATTCTTTATACCGAGTTTAGAACAGTAATCAACCATGGCGGGGGTTGGTACCATAACACAATTGCTGTTTCTATGGAACCAACGAAAATACCCACCAGTAATTCTTGGTGGTATATAAGCGTGTTCATAAAGGTACTCTGGATACTTAGTGTGAAAGGATGTAGTGTAACGTCTCTTATACTTTTTACAATAATATCTTGCGGCAAGACCGATTGATCCTTCTGTTGCGATATGAATATGTTCAGCTTCTTTCACTTCATCATCAGCTATACCCATAGGCAAAAGCGGCATGTAGATGCCAGTTGAAGGTTGTAAAGGTATTGTCATCTTGAATAGACCAGGGTGGACAACTCTTACAGAATGTCCACGCTTTTCTAAGTGTTCAATAGTTGTCTTTAATGTTGTAACAACACCATTGATTTGTGGATCCCACGCATCAGTAAAGATAGTCAAACGCATTATAGTTTCCTTATAATCTCAAACTTTCCACTGTGGTGTTCAACAATAGCGGTGCAGGATTCTACCCAGTCACCACAGTTCATATATTTAACACCATCAATAGTAGATATATTAACAGAATGTATATGGCCACATATAACCCCATCGACGCATCTCCTTTTGGCTGCATCTGCAACCACAGACTCATAGTCACCGATAAAGTTTACTGCCTCTTTGACATTATGCTTTGCCCACGCAGATAATGAGAAGCCTCGAATGTTAAGAGTTCTATATACCCATTGTAATTTAGTATTCAAGTCAATCATACAATCATAAGCCCAACCACCAACATAAGCAAGCCACTTAGCATTGGTTGTGACCAGGTCAAACTGGTCACCATGAATAACAAGATACCTATTGTTATCTTCTCCCACATGAATACACTCATTTACTAACTCAATATTACCCAATACAGTTCCACCATACTCACGGAGAAACTCATCATGGTTACCAGTTATATAAACAACTTTGTGCCCGTTCTTTGATAGTTTGAGAAGGTATTGTAGAACATTAGAATGAGACTGTGGCCAATGTATTTTTTTCTTCATACTCCAACCATCAATAATATCACCTATTAGATAGTATGTTTCGGCCTCAGTAGATTTTAGAAACTCTAGCAAGAGTTCCGCATTTGAATGTTTAGTGCCAAGATGAACATCAGATATAAAGATAGAGCGATACTTTCTGCGATCTTTATTTTTCAAAGGGCCTCCTTTTAGGCTGGTCCACGTCTATTTATCCAGCACGAACCGTCAGCCCTTTTTCTTTCAGTATCTTCATATACTCTATCTTCAGTTCCAATAGATTATCTTTATTCACCTCTTTGTCTTTTACATACTCAGCGAATTGTTTATCAAATTCTGCCTGAGTAATAGAGTCCATCAGAGGTCGGCATTCATCATTGTATCGCTACCTTTACGAATACGGTTCAAAAGAAACTGTGTCTTGGGTGCGATCCGATCCATGAAATACTGGGCTGTATTGTGTCTGTCTTTATCGTCAGTAGCAAGACAAATCTTCACATGAGCAAGACCAAGCAATACAATACCAAAAATCTCCATGTAATCATATGCGGCAGAACCAGCATTGTTTGGATTCTTCATAGCATGACCAACTAGCCATTCTGTCGCCTGCTTCAAATGATCAACGGATGTAGTCATTGGCTGAACAATAGGATTGATACCATTCTCATAAGCGCCGGTTAAGAAATGAGCACTATCAGCCAAGAATGTTTTTATACCCCGCCCAAAGTTCTTAGGGAGTTTACGACCAACAAGATCCATTGCCTGTATGCCGTTGGCACCTTCGTAAATCTGAGATATGCGAACATCCCGAACAATCTGCTCCATACCCCACTCTTTAATATAACCATGTCCTCCAAAGACTTGCTGTGCCTTGACAGCATTCTCAAAACCATAATCAGTAAACATACCTTTCAATACTGGTGTAATAAGTCCTAATCGTTCCTGTGCGTCATCTGATTTATCATCAACGAGCAAGGCTGCTTCATATAAACACAATCTTGATGCTTCGTTGAAAGATCGTATATCGAGAAGCATACGACGGACATCAGGATGGTTAATAATAGCCACAGCGGGGCCTTTAGGATCAGTGATTCTAGAACTTTGTATCCGTTCTCTAGCATATTCCAAAGCATTTTGATAAGCCAACTCCGATTGTCCAAGTGCCTGTAGAGCACAGTTAATACGCTCCTCATTCATCATGTGGAACATAACATTTAAACCCTTACCTCTTTCGCCAAGTAGATAACCAACAGCACCATCATAGTTCATAACACAAGCAGGTGAACCTTTGATACCCATCTTGTGTTCAATAGAACCAACTGATAGTTTGTTGTATTCACCATCACCATGTATCTTAGGAACAATAAACAAACTGATACCTTTTGTTCCTGGTGGATCACCTTCAACTCTTGCTAATACAAGATGAATAATGTTTTCTGTTAGGTCATGTTCACCACATGAAATGAATATCTTTTGACCTGTAATTAAAAATTCTGTATCTCTACCAGTAGAAATGGCTTTTGTTTTGAGCAAACCTAGATCAGTACCACAATGTGGTTCTGTCAAGTTCATGGTACCAGTCCATTCACCAGAGGCCATCTTAGGAACATAATTATCTTTTTGCTCTTGTGTACCTTCTGCTAGAATAGCTGTAATCGCACCCTTAGTAATACCAGGGAACAAACTGAAGGCCATGTTACTAGAACAAACAAACTCATTGACGGCTGAGAATAGAACATTAGGCAATCCCTGACCACCATATTGTTCTGACACATCTAATGCGCCCCAGCCACCTTTACTAAACTCTTCATATACTTTGTGAAATGTACCTGGCACAGTAACATCATTAAACACGCCTCTTTCACAACCATTGTCACCATCAGCATTAGTAGGAAAGATAATCTCTTCACATAGCTTTGCTGCTTCATTGATAATAGGTTCAGATAGATCGTTGTCAAACTTTAAAACATCACGAAGAAGAAATAATGCGGATTCAGTCGGTGCTTTGTATTTCATTCTTCTTTTCCTTCTCTTCTAGATATTCCATCCATTCTTTAACACGCTTCAGTTCACCTTTTTCAAACTCTCTTGAGTGGCTGTAGATTACAGGCCATGCCATATGTCCATCAATAAGAAGTTTCAGTTCTTCCCACTTATCCATTCTTCATACTTTCTATGATATCGTCTAGTGTATGCTCTGGTTTAAATTTTAATACTGTTTCTGCGGTTGTTGTATCAGCAACAAGATAAGGAACGTCACCATTGCGACGATCCTCATAAACTATTTCCATCTCACCATTATGAATGATTTCGTTTACTTTGTCAATCACTTCCTTGACAGTATATCCAGTGCCTGTTCCAATGTTACAAGCAATATTAGAACCTTCATTGTTACTTATATACTCATAGGCACAGATATGAGCCCGGCAGATATCAATCACATGAACATAATCACGAACACACGTTCCATCTTTCGTTGCCCATGTGTCTCCGTAAATAGCTGCTTTCTTGTTTCTGACTAGAAGAGGAATGAGATGTGTTTCTGGATTATGTTCTTCATGTAGATTTGCTTTAGCGTTTCTACCACAGGCATTGAAATAGCGTAGGCGGGCTACATTGATACCATCAAGAGTAGATAATATATCTTCACATATTGCTTTTGTTTTACCATAGACAGAAACAGGATTTATTGGTCGTGTTTCCATTATGTGTCCAGCTAGTGGATTGATGGAGTCACCATACACAGCGGCAGTAGAAGAAAAGATAAAGTTCTTTATTCCGTAGTATTTTGCTGCGTCGATGGCTCCGAATGTGGCACCAATGTTGTTCCTGTAGTATGCCCATGGATCTCGTTCACCCTCTTCCACTGAAATGTATGCGGCAAAGTGGAATAAGCAGTCGATACTCTTTGATCCGAAATAAAGGGAATTGACAGACATATCAATACGGCTATAAACATCATACAGATGCCTAAGATGCGGTTTATCAACTTTATCTACTCCTATGATGTGACAGTCTGGATATGACTGCCGCAACTCGTAGCACATATGGCTGCCGATAAAACCGTTACAACCCGTGACTACGAATGTTTTCATTTTTTCTCCACAACATGTTTGAGGCACATACGAATTGAGTCATCAACTTTCATCTTGGCTTCCCAACCAAGTTCATTCTTTGCTTTATCACAATCAGGAATACGCACAAGAACATCGTTCTCATAATTACCAACTGTTTCGTAAAGCAAGAAGTAATCATCAAACAATCTAAACTCTTTTGAAGCAATGTCCTTGATCTTCTCTGCTAGAACTCGCATAGAGATAGGTTCAGGATTACCTAGATTGTATATCTGGTTATCTGTCTTGTTAGAGAATGAATGATCAGCAATAGCAGCAGCCACTTCATCAATCCACGTGAAGCAACGTACCTGACTACCATTACCGATGATAGGTAGTGGATGCTTTCTCTCGATTACAATGTTTTTGATGTAATCAGCAAACACATGGGAGATACCAACTTCAGCATCTTCACTCTTTTCATATGGTGTAATGATATTGAACGGACGCCAGATTGTATATTTCAATCCATGCTGCTTTAGGTATGCCTTAGAAACACGTTCACCAACAAACTTTGATAGTCCGTAATCTGTATATGGTGCTGGATTTGTATCAATGATATCTTCCGCTACAGGATAACCAATCTTCTGTGGACAGTTCTCATAGACCATAGATGATGAAATGTAGATTACCTTTAGCACACCATTCTTAACAGCAGCCCTAAGAACATTATCATGTAGAGAGATATCTTTATACATCTCACCACAATATTTATTGAAGCCACCGACGCCGTAGATTGTAGCAGCAGCCTGAATGATACAGTCTGGTCTAGTCTGTTCAATCAATCTATCAACGCTGATACGGTCTGTAAGATCACACTTGATAAACTGATAATCATTACCGGCGATACCAAGACGTTCGCCATATCGTGCTAAGTTATCAACACCGACAACAACATAACCCTTTTTCAATAGCAGCGGAATAACTGCCTGCATCAATGAACCTTCACTACCTGTCACTAAAACCTTCATAGAACTTCTCCTGCTTTATATATGCCGGTATTACTTAGCTTACTTTTTGGAAACATCTTCCATAGATCAGCAATAACACAATCGTAGCTAAAATCTGTTGTCTTGTATCCGAATGTCTCTGGATTGAGAAAATCATCATGTGGTGTCATGACAATCACAGCATCGAATGTTTTGTTGTTTGGTATATTCATATCTTCAATATGCATCGGGTCAACCATATAAGCAGTCACACCATGCTTCTTACATACCTTCTTCATCTTGAATGAAAGACTGTTTCGTGTATCGTCACAGTTCTTCTTGAATGTAGCACCGAGAATTAGAACGTTCTCAATGTTAGGATTTATTTCTCTGATACGGTTGAAGATATAATCAGGCATGCCCTCATTGATAAGGAAGCTAGTTTGAATAAGATCGCCGAAAGGAATATCAGAAAGAAGAAAACGACCATCTTTAAATAGACAAGGCCCTCCGACATTAGGTCCAGGGTGAGGTACATCCATTCTTGGATAGTCGTAATTACATGCGTCAATAACTTTATCAATGTTTACTCCATGCTTTTCACCAATCATCCAGAACTCATTGGCAAACGCAAAAGTAACATAACGATACATATTTGTCATCAACTTGCCAATCTCTGCCTCTTTGGGAGACAGATGAAAGATTTGATTTGTGATAAAGGTACTAAAGAAATCTCTAGCAACCTCAAAAGAACGAGTTGTAAAAGCACCAACAAGCTGTGGTAGCTTGCCAGTTTCAATAATAGACTTACCTTGAACAACTCTCTCAGGACAGAATACAAGATGATAATCAGCACCTTCTGCCCAGCCATGTTTCTTGGCAATATGTTTACGAAGAACCTCTGTTGTTCCTGGTGATACTGTAGAACGAAGAACAATCAATTGTCCTACATTCATACGAGGAATAAGAGTATCATCAACAAAATTAAAAAGATCATCAAGTCTGGCATTACCTTCTCCATCAACTGGCGTGCCAATCATAATGGCGATAACATCAACGTTTTTGATAAAGTCAAAGTCTGTCGTAAATATCAAACGATTGTTGTCAAGATTGCGGCGAAGAATAACACCAGCACCTTCTTCAACATATGGCACAATACCTTTGGTTAGACAATCAACATTATACTGATTGATATCTATACCATAAACTGTATGACCTGCTTCAGCAATCACACAAGCAAATGGAAAGCCAACATGACCACCTGCACCAATAACTGCTACTTTCATTTTCTAAACCTTTCGCAATCTATCTTAGTCAAGCATCCGTTGACCGCACTTCTATCACCAAGTTCGACAACATCATATGCCTTGACGCCCTCTCTAGCACCGATCCACATTTCATCATACATTCTTACAGGTGCTTGTTTGATCCAAGCATCTGTAGTTATCTCTTGTAATTTATGCCACCATGTCTTATCAATCGGGTCGGGCAGTTGTCTTATATGACTTGAGTTTGCCCACCAAAAGTTACCACAGAAATGTGGCGAAGGTTCTTCATGATAATCACCACCAGCAATGTCATAACTGTTTAGAGCATTCTCACAAAACTGCCAGTTTCGTAACACAGACCAATTCATGAAAGAACGCCAGTAAAAGTATTCCTTATGTTTGACAATGTTATTGACATTGACGTTAGTGGAATATGAAGTTGAGCCTTTGGAATGAAAGTATAGAACCTTCATGTCTTCAGTCTTACAATCCTCATAGATACGCTTTAGTGTAATATCTTCCGTGCATGACTTGTTAGTGTTTCTATTATAGAGCATGTCACGGTCGTTGTCAAATGGATTCTTGACAGCGGTTAATTCCATAGGAATGTTATAGGACTCACATAGTCGGACAAACATAGCAATACGATCATCGTCCTGAGCAATACAGGTGACTTTCATCTTATCAATTTGTGTATTGAGACCTGAATCCTCTATCACCTTCATTTGCTCAAGAAAGATAGATGACCAGATTAGAGGATCATCTGTTAGATGAATATGATAATATGCTCTAATCATTGATCTCAAACTTTGGGAAGTAACGCACAAAAATATCCTTATGTGTATGTGGTGGTCTAATCTCTTTGATCTTCTTTACAATCTCATCATAAAAGTTCCATGCTAGTGGAACGAAGCATACTTTTGGTTTCTCAAAATGATTTAGTGTTAGATAAGATTGAGAGTAAATCGGAACAGACATACCTGGTGTAAAGTGTAATTGCTTGAGAGGATTATCATCAACGATAAAGTCTGGACCTTCATTAGCAAAGTTCATTAGAGTGTTACCTTTAGCAGGAGCACCATAACCAACTACTGTATATCCTAATCCACGATAGCCTCTGATTGTCTCAGCAAACTTATCAGCAATAAAGTAACACTTTTCAGCATAGTGAGTATATGTGTCAGGATCATACAAACCATAGTTTTCTTCTTCCACAATCTTCTTTTCAATATTCAACTTTGCTTCTTTGACTTTTGATATAACAAAGATAAGACTTCCACCATGAATTGGATGTTCTATAACATCGATAAGGTGTAGTCCGGCACGATTACACAAAGCTCTAGCTGACTTGATGTTATAAAATGATAGATGCTCGTGGTAGATTGTATCAAACTCACCATTGATAATCATATCAGCCTGTGATACGGAACAGAACAATAGACTATCCTCATGCATACGTGGAGCAATGTTCTTTAGCAAAGATAACTGATCCGCATTATGAGCAAAGGCATTCAAGCAAGTGATAACATCAAACTGCTTAGAACCAAACTCTTTGCCTGTAAAGAATCCACAGTGAACCGTATGATTGAGAGAAGATATTGGATGCAAGTTTTCAGCAGGATCAACGCCATATCTGGAGGCTCCCGTGCCACCCCATGCGTTTAGAAAACTACCGTCATTGCATCCAATATCTAACACTGACTCTGGTGTAGAGCCATATTTCTTTACGATCTGGTCAACTAGCCAATTGAAATACTCTAACGATGTTTTAGCTGTACCTGACACATAAGCATAATCCTTGAACATCAATTCAGGATTTACTTGATGTGTTAGTTGAACATGAAAGCAATGTTCACAGCGATTAATTGCTAGAGGAAATGTTTGCTCAGGTTCATTCTGTATCTTCTTATAAGAGTTAGCTAATGGTTGGGAATTGAGATCCAACACAGGAACTAAATCGGTAGAACCACATGCGATACATTCTGTAATAGGACGACATTCCCAATCCATAGTTTACTCCTTAATCCAATACCATGCGTCTTGCTCAGGAAGATGAATTGGTGTTGCTCCCATCTCTTTAGCAAATTCATCAACCGCACGACCAACGCCTTCAATTACACGATAGTCATGGCCAGCAAATACTCCGCCCTTCTTAATCTTAGGCCAGTAGTTGCGACAGTCTGTTAGAACCTGAGCATACTCATGTAGACCGTCAATGAAGATAAAGTCAAACGCATTGTCTTGAAACAACGGAACAGCATCGTCGGATGTTAGACGATAATGCTTCCATCTATCACCAAACTCTGCGGTACGACGACGCATATTTTCATACTTCTCGTCCTGTTGACGCTGACTGATATAACCTTCTGGATACCAATCTTGATATGCCTGATAAGGATCCACACCATATAGCTTCAAGTCTGGTCTATTCTTGAGAAAGAACCAACTCGTTGGTGCTTCATCAACACCGATTTCAATACCAACAGGATTAACAAAGTCCTTTAGTAATGGAAGAACATCTTTACCAGATACCCATTGTGGGTCTGGCATAGGATCAATAATTGTATATGTTACACCGTTACTCATTCTGTCACCTCAATCCATTCTGGGTTAGCAAGTGACCAGTCGACCACTTCTTTGATACGCTCACGCAATGTATATTTCGGTTCCCAACCAAGTGATTTCATATACTCACCTGATAGACCATAACGCAAGTCATGACCTGGACGTGAAGAATGGAAGTCAACCATTTCATAGTTTAGTTCTTTGCCTTCTGCGCCAGCAACATACTTAGCTAGTTCTAGATTGTTGATTTCTTCTTTACCAACAACATTGAACTTAGGACACTTAGCTCCACCATAATCAGGCTCATGAACTTTAGCAACCTGCTCTGGTGATAGATGTAGTAGGAAATACATAGCATCAGCAACATCAGCCGCATGAATATAGAAACGTGAACCAGGAACAGTCTTTGATGGATCTGAATGGATCGTAACAGTTTCTTCATTGCGAACCTTACGAATACACATTGGTAAGAACTTCTCTGGATGCTGACGCTGACCAAAGACATTCATTGTATGTGTAATGAAGATAGGCAACTTGTATGTGTTCTCGAACGAAACACACATCTCTTCACCAGCAGCCTTAGACGCCGAATAAGGATTAGTTGAGTTGTAACGATCACGTTCTCCATATGTAATTGTACCAGGAGCAGGACCGAATACTTCGTCGGTGCTGAAATAGACGAACCTCTTTAGATTGGAACATTTGCGGGCAAAGTTTAGAATATTTACTGTGCCGACAACATTGTCCATAACGAATGACATTGGATCTTCAATAGAGCGGTCAACGTGTGACGACGCTGCCATGTGTAAGATGTAATCAACATCACCAATAAAGTTTTGCTGTAATGATGTAACTTCGGCACGAAGATCACCATACACAACTTTTACTCTCTTGCGTGTTGCCACATCATAACGACGAACAACATCATCAAGACGATTTAGATTGCCAGAGTAATCTAGGCGATCTAACGATACAATGTTCCAATCAGTTTTCTGAAGGAACAAGTCAATAACGTGGTGACCGATAAACCCGGCACCACCTGTAACCAATAGTGTTTTACTCATTTTCATAGACTCCCACGGGTGAGACATAACCTTCTACGCCAATCTTTTCCACTTCATAAAGTAAATCTTTAGGAATGTTTTTGTAATAAGAGTTTTCAGCATCGATACCGAGACTGGCGCAATCGGCAGCAATGTTTCTGATAACCTCTCTGTAGTTATCTAGTAGAGCATAATCCATGTGCCAGCAACGCACAACAAACAAACCTGTAAGACCGATTTGATCTTTCACAGGACTATTTGATGGGTGATGCTTCACAAAGACATACTTGTTTTCATAAGCAGGATCACTCCACTTAAAGTTTTCATTAATCTTATACCTACCAGATAACTTACAGATACGCTTTGCCTTGATGTTCTTATACTCTGTCTCTAGAAAAGTAGAAACAAACAGAAACATAGAACGAGTTTCGGCAATACTATTACCAATACCATACTGAGCGATGTTCTGTGATATCTCAGCAATACCAGGAATATGACCTGTGAAAGCCATACGAACACCATGATCTTTCAACCAGTCAAGTTTCTCTTCCTCGATAGGTAGATAAGATCCATCAATTAAGTATTTTATATTATTTGGTACCTGTTTGTCAATAGATAAAATGGTCTCTTGTGTCTGTTCCCATCTAACATCATTAGAGTAGAGGGAACGACCAGTCACATTCATAGCACTATTGATGAAGAATACTACATCAGTCTCTTCCATTATTTGTCTCCTGCATGAAACTTGTCTGCCGTAGCAACATTGGATCTATCTCGGATTAGTTGCTCAATCTCTGGATTACCTTCTTGTTCTTTTGTAGGAGCAAACAATGCTTTACCACGAGGATCAGCACCAACAGGAGCAGGCTGAACATAGTAAGCAGCAAGAGATTTGCGAACAACACCTTCTGGACACTTTAGTTCTTTAGGAAGACCATGCCAGCTATTCTGTGTTGTGTCAAAGATAACGGCACGATTGAATTTGTTTTCAACTGTCTTTACCAAATTCTTCGGGCGTCTCTTTTCTGAATCGTGTGTCCATAGCTCTAGGCCGCCTTCCCATTCTGTCTTCCAGTCTGGCGTCATATAGATAATGATGTTCAGTTTGCGCTGTTCACCAAGTTTAGGATGAATGTTGTAATCAAGGTGAACATTGTTCTTGCCACCTTTGGTATGCATATGCCATCCACCACCATTCAGACCATAATCCATCCATAACTCAGTTGTATTGGGATTGCCAATAAGACCTCTGACATTAAACAGAAAGTTGAAACGACCAAGCATAGTGAATACTTGATACGTTAGCTTAGGAAACTTGTCCCATTTGTTGAAGACTTTCTTGTTCTCAATAGCATTGTTATAGTAGCCAAGAGAAGGATCGTTGTAATCTGGAAACTCATTAGCCAATTGTTCTGCTACGTGTGGCAAAAAGAAATCATCAATAACTACGTGATTAAAAGGTAGACCTCTATTATACTGTTGTGTCACTTCCATCCAATTGATGTATCGTGTCATATTACCCATTTTTATAAGCCCTTATCGTCTGTTGAACATCTGAATACTGATAGTCCAAACCAAAGTTCTCTTTCATATACTTCGGAAAGAACTCTCGCATGAGATATTCCATCTCTCTGAAACCGTCTTCTTTATTGTATGTGCTTTCATCAGGCAGCATATGTCTAACAGTTGTTTCATGGACAACATGGGCAGATGCTTGTAAATAATAGCATAAGACTTTATCAATACCCCAATCCGATGCTTCATATCTGTATGCGTCTAAAAAACGAAGAACCTTACGATAGATATCATTACGAAAGAATGGCACACCTAGTTCAATAAAGTTAGTTTCTGTAAAAGCAAACTCTGGGTTATGCTTGAGGCAATCATATGTCTGAAATGAGGTTGTTGATTGTTGAAACAATCTGAAATCATAACGCCGAGCATATGCTAGTGACTTGTTGATTGACTGAATGTCGGTAGCATAATCATCATCCCATACACCAATGTAATCATAATCTTCCCAGTTGATAATCTTTGAAACTTCAGGAGCAAGATTCCACTTTAGACCTTTACGGCGAATTATGTAGTCATATGTTCCTGGTTCTGGCTGAAAGTCATTATAGACTACCACACAAGTTTCATATGTGCGTTCTGGCTTTGTATAGCGCCAATGATTATCTTTATCATAATCTTCATGAAAGTAGATCGGACGACCTGTGGGAGTAATGATTAGGGCTTTATTCATTTGTTGATCACACCTTGATATACATTTTGTTGAAACCAATCTAGGAAGTTATCAGGATTGAAGTTTCTGATAAACTCATCATCTCTAAACATAGGCTGTAGATAGTATTGGTTGTATGCGTCCTTGTTAGTATGTAGTCTAATGATAGCATCAAAGAACTCTTGTTCGCTAGAATAGTCATAACGGTTAATGAATGCTCTTGGATTGAAATCTAGTGCCGCAGTTGGACTACCCCAATAGATTGGAACAGTCTTAGCACAAAGAGCCTCAAATAGTTTCTCGGTACAGTAGCCAGGATAAGAACTATTCTCAAAGCAAAGATTGAAACGATACTTGCTCATAAACTTTACTTTTTCAGCAACGCTTTCAGGCCGCCATCCTTCATACATATTATTGAATAGAGGACCAGCGGAATCTACCTGATCAACCTTTGATAGAATGCCGAAGTAATCGTTACGATACTTACATCCAGGATTCTTTACAACAAATGAACAGAACTTTTTTGTGTTGAAATCATCCTCATGTCTTGCTTCTCTATTCTGCCAAATCTTATGGTCAAACTCATAGATTAGATAGAGAGGCAAACGAAACATTCTACTTGTTGTAGGATGGTCAAATGAAATAGAAAAGTTACATCTGTAATCAGACGGACGCTGGTTCTCACCTGTGTAGAAGATACGAACACAATTCTGATATCTTAGATTACTTTCACCAAAGTTTCTATCACCAAATATAAGATAATCCGGGCGCTCATCGTCCCGGACTATCTCAAATCGTTTTGATAACAGACTAGTAAAATATTCTTTGGCACCATCAAAGGTATCAGCAAAGCCTAGTCTTAGTGTGTTTTTAGAGTTATCACTTCCTCGCATTTTCCATCACCATATACTTTCTCAACAAGGTCTCTAATAGCAGGAACACGATCCCATTGATGGACAATCGTGAAAGGTATGTATTCGTTTGTCACAAGGTCATCTTTTATGATAGGCTGTGTGTCTTTATACACTTTTATATATTCGTCAAGTTTAGACGGGTCTTGTCTAACAATCTGTCCAATGTCACCAGCACCAGCTTTGATTGCTTCTAGTGTCGTTCCAAGTTGAACAGCCCAACCACTCTCATTACTTGTTCTAATAATCTCCAATTCATAAGCAGCCATGCTAATGATAAAGTTGAACACAGCCTGGTCAACAATAGGAATAGGACGATTGACTGACTGAAAGAAAATCTGAATTAGAAGGTCTCTAACCTCATCAGCAAATCCAGCAATTGTTCCTACATTGTAAATCAACTTATCTTTCAACTCATCATACACCAATGGACCGAATGTGTCAAGTAGATTTTTACTACCCCACGGCTCATCTTTGTATGCCAATCCTTCTGAGGCACACACCATAGATGCCGCACCATACAACAACTTGCTTTCAAGAAATTCTGTTGGATCTTTCTGAAAGATAACATCACGGGTATCAGTGACGGTGACAAAACGGTATTCATCTTTGTTCTTGCGTAGGAAATCCCAGATGAAAATGAAACGTTCTACATGTGGAGGAATGTTGTTTTCTGTTTTAGCAATGCCACCATCTTCGGTACGATTGCCATAAGCATAAACTTTTACATCTTCTTCCACAAGTTTCTTTACTGTATCGCCTGACATGTTTGTAGCAACTAAAACAATGTCACCTTTGAAACCAGTCTTCTTGATTGAATTGACCCAATAACGCAACTGATTCCAATTGTAGTTACTGGCTCCGCCTATGATTAGGTCTTTAGCCATGGATACTTCCCTTCATAATATGCTTGTTGTGTTTTGTTACCTGTCTCGAAAAACTCTTTTGTTACTGAATTAGGATTACCATCTAAACGATAGCATAGTGTATGTTTACCGTTTGTATCAAACTTAGCTTGATCTTTAACAGCATGAAGAAACATACGATCACCACCCCAACCAGAATGCCAGAGATGACAAGTCTTTTGGATAAACTCTCTCTTGAAACAGAATGATGATGTATCGATTAGGTATTGTGGTCCGTGCGGTGAGTGGCGTGACATGAAAATCGGCCATTTACCGAGACTTTCACAATTGTCGTCCAATAGATACGTCCGCTCAGGGTTGAAAATCTTACGGAGGGAGAAAGAAAAATCGAGGTTCTTACTTTCGATTGTTTCGATAAGTGTTTGAACATGATTAGGCTCATACCAGTTGTCTTCATCAAGGAAGAGAATGTAATCCGAATTGATTAGATGTGGATAAGCAGCATAGATACGATGACCATAAAAGTTGCCGCCAGTCTTGCCAGTGTTCTCTGGAGCAATGACAATCTGTGTTCCTGATCGATCGGGTTGCCCAAGTTGTTCATATACTGGTGTAGCGTATTCACGACCATCAATAACAATGAGATGATTACACTTGTATGTCTGATTACTAACACTTTCTACAGCGTCAATAAGTTTTGATGATCCAATAGTAGGCGTGATTACAGTAACGGGTTTTTCAATCACTAGTTTCATAATAACCTCATAAAGAAGAACGGGGCTTGATAACAGAGGCCCCGTCCATGTTATACTTATTTAGGTGTCATTGTATCAGCGATTTTCTGTAGTCCCTGAGTCCACGCTTTTGTGCCCTCAGTGAGTAGGTGTTTGGTCGTCTCCTGAACACCGAACGGATCCAAGATGTCGATTTTCTTGGCTTTCTTCTCTTCGGGGATAAAACGTTCAAGAGCAATTTTAAGTAGACCATTGACTAACTCCGCATTCTTTACCACTACAGTGTCAGCAAGTGTAAACTGGCGAGTAAAGGCACGATTGGCGATACCTTGATAGATGTAATCATTATCAGTGGCATCGTGTTTACCTGTTACTGTCAGTGTGTCATCTTTCAATTCAATATCAAGATCAGTCTTACCAAAGCCAGCCACAGCCATTTCAATCACGAAATGTTCATCATCGACCTTCTTGATGTTGTATGGTGGGTATGCTGGAATCTTAGGCAGGGCTTCTGATGCTTCACGGAGTCGATCAAAGATAGTCTCGAAACCGATAGCGTTCTTGTATAGATTGTTATTAAATTCTCTAAATGCGTTCATGTTGTTCTCCTATTAAGCGAGATATAACGACGATACCTTTCGGCTACCGTCATTACATTATATAGTAATTGTCATATATTTGTCAAGGGTTATTGTGCAATTTCCTGTAAGAATACCTGAGAGATAGCAACCTCATAACTACCTTGTCCTGCGGAATTGATTGTTCGATTTAAATAGAATGAAGAGGCACCAGTTCCTGCTGATTGTATCATTAATTTATAAGTTATTGCTGATGTGGTCGCAGGTGAATCCAAATACATAAAAGTAGTTGTCATAGGCGTAGAAGCATTATCCGCATCATAACCAGGATTCCAAACACCCGACCAATAATTAGCATCTGTGGTATTAGTACCAATCATCGTATCAACGCCGCCGACACTTCGGTATAATCTAAAGATAGTATCGTGAACCACTTCATAACTTATACAATAAGTAACTAATACATTACTTGTAGCTGATCTTGGTGTTATTGTTGTATTGAGTGATGTAATATAGGCTCCTGTAGATCCAGCAGTGGCAAAACTATAAACATCTTTTGAGTCAACACGATTATACACTAATTGAACAGCAACACCAGGAGCAGCAAAACTTGAGGTTGCTGCAATTCTACTCGCCCGAACAACATTTGTTGCTGTCACATTACCGGAAGTTGTATTACCTGTAACTGTTAATGTATTATTAACCGTTACTGTATTTGCGATAAGAGATCCTGTTGTAATTGCGTTTGCTGATGATAGAGCAATGATAGTATTGACTGATACTGTATTAGCAACGATATCTATTGCTGAGACACGACCATTAGCATCAATGTCAAACTTTGTATTACCATCAACATTCAATTTAAAAAGTCTTGAACTAGCATTGGCACCAAAACCCATAGTTGAAATGCTCATAGCAATACCATTGTAGGTATTAGTATTGCTCATCCATACCTGAGCCATGTTTGCTATTGATACTGTCATTGTGTTATCACCGATGCTGTTAAATTCATTGTTGGATAAAAATCTATGTAATCTTGTATTACTATGTATTGTCCATCATCTTGAACCAATGCGTCTGATACCGACTCTATCGCAGGATAAGCATAGTCTCCTGTCATTACTCTTGTATCAAAATAGTTAGCAAAAGTAAATGAGTAACCCGATGTCTGACCAACTACTGTGGTACCTGGACCAATTGGTGCGCCTTGTAAATTACCTAGCTGTGCTACTGCGGCTCCACCACCAATACCAGTAAAGTTTTGAACCGTGCCCATGACAGTGCCAGCAACAGAAACTAGTTCACCAATATTTAATGCACCAAAGTTACCGAGTCCGAGTTGCTGCATCATACCAAGACCAGCAGCGGCACTCCCAGAACCTATGCGAACTGTATTCTCACCTTGAACCGGTATCGGCAAACCTGTTACGTGAGGTATTAAACCCAGAATATCAGGTGAAGCCATATCTTTGATAGCAGCAATCGCTGGTATCTGCATCGGTCCTAAATTAACATTACTACCCGATAATGCTTGTAATGCTCCTAAAAGATTATGACTATCTAATCCACCTTGTGTAGCTGGCATCAGCATTTGAGCGCCGATGAAGATGTTGTTTATTGGAATAGGTAGAGGCAATGTAGATGCCCCACACATTCTCAACATGCTTACAAGATGAATTGGAAATCCACTCATTTCTTCTTAGTTGATCCTTTTGGTCTACCTCGACCACGTTTAACAGGAGTCGAAGTCTCTGCTTTGACTTCCTTTGCTTCTGGAATATTTATGACGACCATATTCTCTTTTGTAGTGATACCTGTAGAACCAAATCCACCTTGGCGCTTTGTCTTGTGTAGCGGTCTCGCTGGTGTTTCTTCTACTGTATATTCTACATTCTTAACCAACTCGGCTTGTGCTACACGATCACCATGATTGATTGTAACAGCATTACCGGAGATGTTGTGAAGCATAACAAACACTTCTTCAACATAATCGGAATCAATAACACCTTCAGCATTAGCAAGAACGAGACCTTGCTTTAAAGATGTACCAGAACGAGCGTGGATGCGAACTGAGTAGCCTTCTGGGATATCCATGATACAACCAGTAGGCACTAGAACTCGCTCACCAGGAGCAATGCTAATAGCAGCATTCATAGGTCTAGCAAATGGCTTATTCATATGTGAATAGCCATTATAGTCTCGCTTGCCTGATCCTTGAAATGCTAGATCAAAACAAGCCGACTGTTCGGTTTGATGTTTAGGAATTGTAATGTTGGGATGTGTTTTCCAAATTTTCAATGTAGTCATAACAAACTCACTTTCTATTCTGTATCTGAAAACCTTTTCTTACCTAGTGAATACTTAGCAACCAAGTTCCACTCACTCTTCTCACCGTAAGAGATAATCTTGATACGGTTAAGAGGTGTTAATGGTTCTTCTGATTTGCTCTTATCAACTAGTGAAACCAATCCCCATTCAGCTAGAAGATTGGCGATGGTATTTCTTCTACCACGATCTTCTTCTGAAAAGTCTGTTGGCTTGCCATCAAGCATGAACATTTCTTTGAAATGAACAAGATAGTAGTGGCCTTGCTTGTGTAGAATATGACATGACTGATAGAGTGTCTTGTCTTTCTTTGACGCAACTCCAATACGTGTTAGCGTCTCTTTCACTTTAAGAAAGGCCTGAGGATCAGGAAGTTTAACTTCCACGAACTCTTCTAGGTTTACTGTCATCTTTGCCACCTTTGTCTATTGCTTTTCTTATTTCTTCTTTTTGGGCATTACTCAGTAAAACCAATACCTCTTTAGCCTTCTCATATGAATAGTTATAGTATTCTTTTACGGCTTCTAGGTCATCAATGGTTTCACGCTTTTCCCATTTACGAAAAGGGCGTTTATAGCCTCTGATGGTATTTAGTAAATACTGATATTGAAGGGTGGCTGATAAACCTGGATACTTGTTCATCTCATTAGATTGAAAAACACAATCGTAGTGAAACGAGAGAGCCCGATTCACTACGAAAGCATGGTAGTCTTTTTCGTTATCTAGAACATAGTTCTTATTATGTAGAATCGATGGAATGATTTCTTTGAAGAGATCGGTCAATACTGCCACCATGAAGGTTGAGAAGGAATCTTTTTAACATTAGGCATCTCAAACTTTTTGAAATAGAGATCAAGGTTTTCAGATATCGGCACAGATTTCAATATCTGACTTCTGATAAACTCATGTGGTGTATTCCAAAATAACCAAAGAACGTAATCAGGATCTGCATCCCAAACATCTTTATAGTTAAAGTGTCTATACTTACCACCTGTAAGTTTTACATAACCATTAATTTTTTCTCCATTCAGTTCTTTCTCTTGATTTTCAGTTATAGATTTACGAATTGAGTTTTCAAACTCTTCATTTGTATCAAAAGGACTATTTTCATATGCTACATTAACATAAGACTTCTTATATTTGCCTACATTGTCTTGCTGACGTTCATAGATATGTTTAAGTTTTTTTGATATTCTAACATCAGAGGATGGTCTCGATCCCCATTCTATACCATTTGGTTGATTTACTTTATTCCATTCTAGTTTAGCCATCACTTCACCTCACATTCAACCATCAATTCAGTTAGACATGCGACCAAGTTCAACTCTTGATCGGCGACGAAGGCTGATTGATACTGATACTTGGCAAGAGTAACCACAGCCATTGGAACACTCTCGGCTTTTAGATACACACAAAGGTTATCATAGATCGATCTAAAGATACGGCTCTGGTCAATGTCAGAGTTATTAACAACCCATTTACGCATGGTTGAAAAGTCTTTATCCTTGAGAGCCTTGATTAGATCATCAAGTTTTCTTACTGATTCAACTTGACTAAGAACACCAGCATCAATGTTTCCAGAAGTAGAATACCTTTGCAACTCGTTAAGAGTCCTACGATAGTCTGGGAAGTAGCGTTGGACAATCTTTCCCAATACATCTTTGTCATATGTAATACTTTCTTCAGTAAGAATGTTGGCAAGGCGCTTAAACATCTGTGCTGCCATCTTTGCCTTTTCATCACCTTTCAAAGCAAAGTCAATGACGGAACAACGAGAATGTAGAGCATCAATCAAGCGGGCTTTAAAGTTACAAGTGAAGATGAAAGAACAATTCTCACTAAACTCTTCAATCGCACCACGCAAGCCTGCCTGTGCTTCTGGTGTAAGATAATCAGCCTCATCAAGAATGATAACCTTACGGCCGCCAGTCAATGAAACTGTAGAAGCATAGCCTTTGATCTTTGTGCGAAGAGTATCAATACCTCTTTCATCAGAACTATTGATGAATAGAAAGTTACAACCGATCTCTTCACACATTGCTTTGGCGACTGTGGTTTTGCCACAGCCAGCCGTACCTGTTAGCATCAGATTAGGGATATCACCCTTTGTCACATACTCCTGAAACACTTTCTTCAAGCGATCAGGCAAAATACAATCCTCAATTTTGTGAGGACGGTATCGTTCCACGAAAAGATATTCACTCATTAAGAAGCCGTCTTTCTCATAACCTCATCATAGAAAGATTCAAAGGTGTTGTTCTCTTCAATCTCTTCGTTAAAGTTAGCCTTGAAATAGGCTTTGGCCATACGACGAATGAGACGCTTATCAACACCTAGTTTACCATTTGTTTCTGTAAGGATTTCTTTCTGTAGTTCTCTCTCGGCTCCAGCCCGTGTCATACTATCATTCAATTCAATGATAGCCTTACGTAGGACTTTCTTATCTTCGGCTGAAAGAGCCTCGATGTTCATCGTTGGAGAATTATGTCCGATCATACTCATTAGTTCACCTCGATTACTGCGCCAGGATTGATACAAACAACATGAGAAGCTGGAATGCCACCAGCATCTCTACATCTATCTCTCCAAGCAGCCTCTTGAAATCCAACATACACATCACCAAGCAAAAAGATTAGCAATGCTCCCATCAACATAAGATATGCTAGATCGAATGTCCTTCCCATCATTTTGTCTCCAAAGCAATAAAGTATTTCAGTGTATTGGAAGCATTCTCAAACTTGGCAAATGCGCCCTTCTGAATTTCAACGTTGTAATCATTAGGAAGCAGCTTGAGATTATCTGTCTTGAATGAAGCGGTAAAGTCTTGACCAGCATATTCACCGATCTTGATTGTACCACTGTTAGATGTATCGTTTGCCCGCTCATGGATCTTCAAAAGCAATTCTCCGTTCTTACCAACAACAGAAAGATTAGGAAGACCATTCATTGTAGCAACTTTGATTAGCTTCTGTAATGTTTCATTTGGTAATGAGAACTTAACATCTACACTCTTTAGAACAAGTTCTTTATCTGGTGGTGTAATGATTAGGTTGGCAGAACAAGCACGATAGTCAAAAGATAGTTCACCATCATCTAATGTAACAGCCTCTTTGTTGAATGTTAGTTCTGGATTACGCAGAGTGGTAAGATTGCCAAGAAACTGGTTCAGGTCATAGATACCAAACTCTGATGGAATATCATCTTCTACGGTTGCTTCAACGAGGATAGATTTTTCTGGGGAAATAGTCTTCTGTGTTTTGCCAGCACCGAGAACAACACCACTATTGATAGAGGCAAAGTTCTTTAGCACCGCTACGGTATTATCACTTAGTTTCATTATATACTCCTGTGTCAAACTGGATGATGCATTATTGTAATGCGTTTCTCTTCTAATGTCAATGTTGATTTGATATTATTTTTCAGGTCTTCTAATGTTCCTTCATTTACTATCATGTAATCAGGAACGGTATCATTCCAAGCTGTTTCAGATATGTGTAACTTGGAAAGTTCATCAGGTGATGGATCGAGTCCTCTTTTGACACGAACAATGGCACCGCCGACACTCCGAACAAAAGCGATTTCATTAGGAAACCGAACGTCAGTGATAACCACATCTTCATATCCCTGAATGCGTTTTTCTAAAGCCGCAATCCAGATGTTATCTGCGATACCGTGCCGACATGCTTCTGTGCCAAACTTTTGTAAAATTAATCTCGGTGTGACTTCGTAACCAAACTTGTGTGACCACCAAGGATCGACACGCTCACGAAAAGCTCTTGAGGCGTTACTATCACCTTCAAGTAAGCCACGAGGCCATACAAAGATTTGTGCAACAGCATCTTTCAATGCATCAGCGAAAGCAAACTGGTGATACCCATGTTCTCTAACTAGGATATCACCAACACTGCCCTTGCCGGAACCGATGAAACCGACAAGTCCAATTATCATCGTAGGTTACCGCTCAATGCTGCTACGGCTGGAAGGTCACCCTGGAAGCCATATGTACCAACGTGAGTTGTCTTCATCCATGGGCATAGCCAAATCTTGATACCGATCTTGCGTGACCACTGACAGAACATATAGTCTTCTGAAAGGTAACGATGGGACTCTGGATCAATTACAGTATCAAAGAAAGCATGAATGTATCTTGAACCATCAAAGTTAGCCTGACCAATATGATCTGGTTTATAGTTCAATTCAGGATATGCTTCCTTGAACTTGTCAAACACTTCACGCTTGACCATCATGTAACCTGTACCAATCTCCATAACCTCGACTGGCTCTGTTACACGGAAAGATGTTGTACCAGGAACTGGATTGAACACAAAGTCACCTGTGATCTGGTCTAGTTCATTAGCATTGAAGCCATCACGCAACTTAATCTTGTCACCATCAACCGTGCTATTCTTCTGAATGGCATTGACGATGTTTGACCAGTTGATTGATTTCTTAGGATAAGGTCCACCGATGATATCACGATCAAGTGCCAAGAGTGCTAGAACATCCTGTGGATTGAAATTGATATCAGCATCGATGAATAGTAGATGTGAACAACCTGAGCGAAGGAACTCATCAACAAGATAATTTCTTGCTCTGGTGATTAAGGACTCGTTAAAGATAAATGAGAAGCGGCACTCGATACCATACTGAATGCAGATAGCTTGAAGATCAAGACAGGCTTTAGCATAAAGACCAAGGCACTGTCCACCATAACAAGGTGTGGCGACAAACAGCTTTTTCTTTCTCAAGTCATCGGTTGAAATTTTGATTTCCATATTATTCTCCATACGACAAAAGCGCAGCACCCATTACAGGTGCCACGCTCTTATATAGTGTGCTATATTTTATTAGCCAGCAAAGCGGTAGAAAGCGGTGCGCTTACCATCAACATTGCGATAGTTGGTATAGATTGTGTAAGTCTCACGTAGGTCATAGATACGCTTACCAACGTTCTCATAAGGAACCTTAGCAAGGTTGGCAAGACGAGTAGCGGTAATACCCGCACCCTTTGTGTGCTTACGGAGGACTGTTTCAATCTTTTCCATTTGCGTCTTAGTAGCCATTATATATTTACTCCATTTTAAGTTATCGGTGTTGGTGGTCGTGAAAGGAAAGGACCTGTGTATAACCACCAACACCATTATATTATACACAGGTATTCGGGAATGTCAAGGGTTAAAAGACATAACTGATAGGAGTATCGGTACCCTCAGCAGGAGCACCAACAGCATCAATAGGTTCAACTGTTTCATCAACTTTTTTGTAAAGTTCGAGGAATGAATTTTTTGTATCAACATCAAAACGATTAAGGCAAAGTTCAATAGCCTTCATCTTGTTTTGGTTGAAGATAGCGAACGCTTCACAGATATGAACCAGACGACGGGTAGAGATGATTTCTGACAAAGCACCTTCATAGAAAGACTTGCGGATAACATCTGCCCAAGTAACCAACTTGTCAACAAACTCTGGGTTGTTGATACCAGAAGCACCAAGAACATTACTAAGGATCTTTGACTCAACTTTTGAGGCAGGATATTCTTGTTCCATTGTAATGCTGAAACGCTCAAGGAACGCTTCATTCATAACGTTGGTACCGATGAACCGACCATCGTCAGAACCTTTACCCTTGGTGTTAGCAGTAGCAATAACATTGAAACCAGTAGTCGGATGAACAACCCGATTGGTCTTTTTCAAGTAAACTGCTTTACCTTCAAGCACTGGCTGGAGGCACATAAGTTTATTGGAACCGAGATCAACCTCGTCCAGTAGTAATACGGCACCACGAGACATAGCAGTAATAACAGGACCGTCCTGCCATACTGTTTCACCATTGACAAGTCGGAAACCACCAATAAGGTCATCTTCATCAGTCTCAATTGTAATGTTGACACGGACCATTTCACGCTTTTCGGAAGCGCAAATCTGTTCAATCATCATTGTCTTACCATTACCAGACAGACCAGTAATGTAAGTAGGATAAAACTTTTTAGATTTGATGATAGAACGGACATCATTGAAATGACCGAACGGAACATAACCAGAAGCCTTTTCAGGAACGAGAGAAACCTCAGCATCGGTAGAAACAACCGAAGGAGCAACCATAGCAACTTTAACAGCAGGCTCGGTTACAATCTTAGCAGCCTTAGCCTTGACTGGCTTAGGTGCAATAACAACAGGTGCTGCATCAACACCATTTTCAGTAATAGCATAAACGCCACGAGCAATCTGGCGAGTTGGATCTTTACGCAACCACGTAGGAAACGGAAGATCATATTTATCACAGATAGTTTTAATCTGGGAACGATTGATTTGGCGAACCGCACCAAGCTCAAAGCGAACCTTGTCGAGGAATTCTGAACGGGAACTTGACATATCGAACATACCTTTCACGTTTTTCGATTATGGATATATTATAGTAGGTTATGAGGGAGATGTCAACCCCCTCATAAGTTATTGTTTTCTAAGCAACCTTTTTAGAATGACCAGCTATTCTTTCCGAGAATTGACGAAGAAGAACTCTGTTTACAGTCTTCTTTTGAGTGAACTTGGTGAAAGCGGAAACCATCTTTTTAGTGGTCATCTTCTTATCACCAGAGTTATCAATCTCCAACTCGTTCTTTGTGTTACGGAGAGCATTGGAGTCAATGATGTAATATTCATCATAACCAGCACTCCGAACAGGATAGTATTTGTTCTCATTCCAATACTTGCGGGCTTTGAGAAAAGCCTCTGGGTTATAGTTTGAGATGTTAAACTCGGAATTTAGACGCTTGAAGGAACGATCATAAAGATAGAAGCCTACAAGATTACAACCAGTGCTATCTTTTAGGATACGGAGTAATGTGCTGGTGTTACCATGAGGACCCCAACCATAAGATTGCCAATCATAAGTCTTGCGAGTTGTTGGATCAACATAGAAATACTTACGGTTCTGACCGTGAACACGTGGAGTAGTTTCATTTTTGATACCAGATGATGGATTGGACTCACCATCGGAAAGAACAATCACGTTGGTGATTTCAACTTTGTTACGAGCCTTGAAATCGTTGATGATTTTAGGAGCAATCATCAATGCTTCATTCAAAGGCGTACCACCAAGACCATCACAGTGAATGTTACCACCATTACCAAGATGCCACAAACAGGTCATAGCAAAGTTAAACTCTTCGGTCTTCATACGTGAAGAGAGAAAGTTGCGTAGGACAACATTACCAGTACCAATCACGTTATCACCGTTGAGAGCGGAGAAAGGATGATCGGCATTACAATCTTTGAAAGCATAGACCTCGAAAGGAACACCAATCTGTTTACAGAATAGGCAGAGGGAAAACAATTGTTTCATTGTGTTCTTTAGATTGTAGGTCATTGAGCCAGACCAATCAAGGAACATAACAAAGCCATGGTTCTTACCCTGTGGCACAGTAGCAATACGACGGAAGATATCTTCACTATACTTGTAGGTATGAAGTTTGTTTGTATCAATAACACCAGTCTTGGCGATACTGATTTTAGCATAAAGCTCGGCAGCCTTGCGCTGTTCAAACTCCTTGACAAGGAAAGAGATAGTTTCTTTTTCTTTCAATTTCCATTCAGTCAATTCCCTACGAGCATGATCAAACTCTTCCTGAGTAAAGACATACCAGCCTTGACGATTGCCAATTGATTGACGCCATTCAGCAAGAACCGTTTTGTAATCGTGGACAGCTTTATCCCAATTGACAAGAGGTTGTTTAACGTAAACGAAAACGGTATTTTCGTTTTTAACAATCTCTTCGGATTTCTTCTGCCATGTTTCATCGGTACGTGATACAGGAGCATTAGCAGGAAGATCAGATGGAGCACCACCTTCACCAGAAGAGGACGTTGGTGCTAGATCACCTTCGCCTTGTTCGGCTTTGCCTTGACTGGAACTGGCTTCATCATCGGTTTCAATATCTGACTCGTCACCATCATCATCAAAATCGTTACCATCAATATCATCATCTTCATCCTCGCTTTCCTCAGCAACAAGATCCATTTCCATCTCTTGCTGTTCTTCAAGTTTCTGTTTGCAGTAGATATAAATCTCTTCGGTCAAGAGTTCCACATCAGCAAAGGTTTCAGCCTTTTCAACTTTATTGAGAAGGACTTTTTCTTCGGGAGTGAATGTGATATTGAAATGAATGTTACCACCCTTGAAGTATAGGTTCAAGCGGTCAATAAAGTTCATGGTGTTGATATCACGATTGGCTGTACCAAAGAAATCACGGTCGACCAGTTCTTTGTAACCGATCAAATAGTTTTTACGTGAACCTGGATAACGGCGTTTCTGGCGCTTATCAATACGTGCGTCTTCAATAACATTAAAGAAACCTTGAACGGTCTTTTTAAGTGTTTCGGAAACTTTTTCGTTAGGGAAAACTTTAGCAGTAAGTTTGTCTACCGCAGCCACATATTCATCGGCATGTGGTGTATCAAGGGCGTGACCAGTCTCATGGACAATCAATAAGTCTTCAAGGTCACGGGAGATGCCCTGCCAAATAGGAAGCATAAGAACACGGTTACGCAAATCAAACATTGCTGTTTTGATATTAGGTTGTTGCTGGACTGTAATATTTTCAGTAGCAAGCAACTTGGCAAGCATCGAGGTTTGATTGACCGACATAAACTTTCCTTTCACGATTTTGATAAGTATAGCAAATCGTGGCTGGTTTGTCAAGGGCTAATGGAATCAATGATTTAGCGAGGAAACCGACTGTATAGATACGATACCAGGAAGATTATCGCATAGATTGTAAACACGATCAGGAATGGTTCGACGTTTGACCACATGTTTTCCAGTTTGTAGAAATCAAAATATTTCATAGTTTCCTCACTTGGTAGCGATAGCGCCGACGAAAAGAAAGTTTCTCCAGAACGGTTGAACATTCTTGAAACCTGCGGAACGTAACATATCAGTCAATTCATTCCATGTGTTTGGCTTTAGCATATTGCGGAGTGTGACTTCTTTGTCCATGATATCTTTCTCGGTGAAAGACTTGCGCTTGTAATCATAGAACATAAAGGTGAACATATCTTGAAAGCGACCTGTATCTGCCACAGTCTTTTCAGCAAAGATGAAAGCTCCACCAGGATTTAGTCCTTCGTAGATGTTACTGATAACCTCTTCACGGTCTTTTGGTGGCATGAACTGTAAAGTAAAGAGAGATGTTACAAGTGAACAATTGTAAAAGGTATAGCTTCTAATATCGGAAAACTCAAACTCAAAAGATGTTTCTGGAAATTTATCACGTAGAAATGTAAAGCGTTTC